>JAEEGG010005146.1_pt1 | contig 31286 bp, 13 predicted proteins | sample 9134161 | NCBI WGS metagenome assembly JAEEGG01 (sample SAMN16246543, study PRJNA631951) | gut metagenome | biome: gut microbiome; feature: rumen; material: CR-attached | host: Bos | place: Iran: Karaj | collected 2018-10
AGATTCGGTGGCTATTATCATAAATAATTCCGCCAAAGGAGGTAACTAAATTGAAAAAACGAAAAGAATTAGGAAGGAAGTTACTGAGCTTTTTGCTCACGCTGGCTCTTGTTCTCGGGCTGATGCCGGGGATGGGGCTGACGGCGTATGCAGCACCTACCGAAACACTGCTGACCACCATTACGGCAACCGGTAAGGAACAGGCTAGCTATAGTACAGATGGTGTTGCAACCGTTTCGTTCAATTATACTGCAGGAGGGAGCTCAACATACCTCGCTAACTGGGGATGGTGGGGATACGGCTGGACAGCAACAGTCAACGCTGCCGAAGGATATACCATCACCAAATGCGTATTCTATGACGACGCCAATCGTACCGCTACAGACAGTGAAGCTCCATTTGTAGTAGAAACCACCGAAGAGGATAAGACGCCGCAAGTAAATGGCACACCCATTCTGGCATACACATCTAAAGGTATAAAAAAGATTGAGGTGTATGGGTACGCTACGCCTACGGCTACCCATAGCGTGACCATCACCGCGGGCGACCATATGACCAAGACCGCGGGTTCCGGCGATGCAGAACAGACCGGACTGACCGGTGCTATGGCAGATGTGGTTTATACCGCAGACAACGGGTATTATTACCCGACAGATTACAGCGCTGCCGAGGTTAGCGGGATAAAAGTGACCCGCGACAGCTACACGCAGATCACAGTGTCGGGAACGCCGACCGCTGACGCCGCGATCGCGCTGACCGCGCCGACGGCAAAGACGACGCCGGACGCGCCCACGACAGCCACCGCAACAGACTGCACGACCGCAGACAACAATGACGGCAAGCTAACCGGCGTTACGACTGCAATGGAGTATAAGAAATCAGATGCGGCTGAATGGACTGCTGGAACAGGCAGCGACATCACGGGCCTTGTTCCCGGAACCTACTATGTGCGCATTAAGGCAACCGATACGACTCTTGCATCCGACAATCAGGAGCTGACGATAAACGCGGCACAGACACAGACTGAAGAACTGCTGACCACAATTACGGCAACCGGCAAAGAACAGGCGAGCTACAACCCAGAGAATGTTGCGTCCGTTTCGTTCAGCTATTCATCAGGAGGTAGCTCAGCATACCTCGCTAACTGGGGATGGTGGGGATACGGTTGGTCGGCCACCGTCAATGCTGCCGAAGGATATACCATCACCAAATGCGTATTCTATGACGACGCCAATCGTAAAGCAACAGACAGTGAAGCGCCATTTGTGGTGGAAACTACGGAAGAGGATAAGACACCACAAGTAAATGGTACGCCAATTTTGGCATATACATCTAAAGGTATAACAAAGATTGAGGTGTATGGGTATGCTACGCCTGCGCCTGCCCTCGACCCCGTTTTCTACATGGCGTGGAACGGCACCACGCTGGCGGAGAAGACCGGCGACGACGCCTGTACGGACTACACCGTGGTCACCGCGGACACCACGACTTTTGAAGATGGCAAGTGGTATGTAGTGAGCAACAGTGTGACCGTCAGCAGCCGCATTACTGTAACTGGCACGGTAAACCTGATCCTCTGCGACGGCGCAACCCTGACCGCCAGCAAAGGTATTACGGTTAACAGCGGAAACACCATTAACATCTACGCGCAAATCGGAGGAACAGGCGAACTCAACGCCGGCAGTGATACTAGTGTGGCAAGCATTGGCGGCGGGTATCGCGGTGCAAGCAGCGGCACCGTGAATATTCATGGTGGTAAAATTACTGCGACAGGTGGAACTAATGCTTCAGGTATCGGAGGTGCGCTGGAAGGCGGCAATGGTGAAGTCAACATCTACAGTGGTGAAGTCACTGCACGAGGAAAAAACTATGCAGCAGGTATCGGCGGATACTCAGGTAAAAGTGGCGGAACTGTAAACATTTATGGTGGTACCGTAAATGCAAGTGGCAGCCAATATGGTACAACAGGTATCGGCATCGGAGGAACGAATCCTGGAAACTGTGTTGTGCACATCTATGGCGGTGAAGTTACAGCCACCAGCGAGAAAGCGGCAGCAGGTATACAAGGCACGATAACCATTGACGGCGGCACAGTTACGGCAAACGGTGGTGTAAGTGATAGGATTGACGACAGTAGCGGAGAAACATATTCGAGTAATGGAATCAACGGCACGGTGACCGTTAACGGCGGAACGGTCACGGCAACCGGAGGAAATGTTACAGCAAATAGTTATATGGGAGCTATAGAAAGCTATGGTGGAACTATCTATGCGTGTAGTGGAATCAGTGGCACGGTGACCATAAGCGGCGGCACAGTCACAGCAATCGGAGGAAATGTTACAGGTGATATAAATAACTATCGTGGGACTATCTACGCGTGTAATGGAGCCAACGGCACAGTGACCATAAGCGGTGGTACGGTCACGGCAACAGGAGGCAGTCATACAGGTCAGTTTTCCAGTTCTGGTGGAACAACAGTAAAAGAGAAAGGGTTTGGCGGCAGCCTGACTCTCGGCACGGGGATGTATCTTTACGGCGGCACGAGCGCCAATCCCGAAAGCAATCTGAGTAATTATCGTGCAGGCGCTGGAGACTATACCGGCGACAGATATGTGTACATGACCGTAAACAATGTTGTGCCGCATATCCACAGTTTCACATACACTGCGACTGGTGCGACCATCACTGCGGCCTGCACGGCGGGCTGCGACATCACCGAGGGCTTGGCTCTCACCATCAGCGCACCCACGGAGCTGACCTATGACGGCAGTGCGAAGGCTGCGACACTTAGCACCGGTTACAACACGACGGCTTTCCCTGGCGAATATATGATCAAATATTATAAGGGAGCAAATGAGGTCGAAGCTGCGAATGTAAAGGCGGCTGGTGATTATACCGCAAAGGTGACTGTCGGCGAGGCAACCGCCAGCGTGGACTTCACAATCGCAAAGGCAACCTCGTCAATCGAAACGATTCCGACAGCATCAGCCGTTACCTATGGTCAAAAGCTTGCAGACAGCACTTTGACCGGAGGTACAGGCAGTGTGGCAGGCGGTTTCGCTTGGAAGGATTCTACAGTTGCTCCCGCCGTTTCTGACAGCCAGAATACGGAATATGATGTCGTATTCACCCCGACAGACGAGAACTACGACGCAGCAGAGTGCAAGGTTAAACTGACGGTCAATAAGGCAGATAGTGCCGTAACCACAGCACCGACGGCTAAGACATTGACATATAATGGTTCCGCGCAGTCACTCATCAACGCAGGAACGGCAAGCGGTGGCACGATGAAATACGCTGTTACTACAGCAAATCAGGAGCCGGCTGCGGAGGCGTATACTTTTGATAACACATCTCTCCCTTCATCAACCAACGCCGGAACCTATTATGTTTGGTATAAGGTGGTTGGGGACGGTAACCATAATGATCTTGTGGCTACAACGCCTGTGACGGCAGAGATTGCAAAGGCTGCCATCACCATCACGGCGGATGATAAGAGTACCAAATATGGGGCAGACATTGCAGAGCTTACTTATGTGGTGAGCGGAGCTTATGCGACGGGGGATGACCTTGGAGTTACCGTAAGCACTACGGCCACCAATGCGTCACCCGTGAATACCTATCCCATCAGCATTAGCTGGAACAATAATGCAAACTATAGTGCTACCCTGACAAACGGCATCTATACCATCACTAAGGCAGACTTGACCGTTTCCGCTTCCGGCTATTCCGGAACCTATGACGAGCAGGCACATGGTATCTCAGTTGACGTGGGCAATTCCGGTGCAACCGTTTATTATGGCACTGCGGAGCTGACGGAGCAGAATTACAGTAATGCGGGCAGTACCACTAACCCGACCTATACAGATGTAGGAACCTATACGGTTTATTACTATGTGACGGCGACAAACTACGATCCTCAGCCTGTGAAGGGAAGCCAGACGGTGACCATTGCAAAGAAGGCAGCAACGATCAGTGCAAACGCAGCGTCCAAGACCTATGGCGATGCAGATCCCACCCTTACGGCAACTGTGGCCGGAACGGTAGGAAATGACACCTTGAACTATACTCTGGGCCGCGCAGCGGGTGAGAATGTAGATGGCTATACCATCACCGTGACTGCGAATGCAGCGGACAACCCGAACTATGACATCACCACAAACAACGGCACCTTTACTATTAACAAAAAGGCTCTGACCATCACAGCGGACAGTGCTAGCAAGGTATATGACACAACGGCCCTGACCAAGAACAGCTATACCAATACAGATCTTGCAGCAGGGGACAGCATCGAGAGCGTTACCATTACCGGCAGCCAGACGACTGCGGCCAGCAGCGACAATGTACCAAGCAGCGCGGTGATCAAGAAGAGCGGGACGGACGTGACCGCAAACTATGAGATCACCTATGTAAACGGTACTTTGACGGTGACCCAGGCCACCACCAATACGGTGACAGTTGACATCACGGGCTGGACCTATGGCGAGAGCGCAAATGCACCGACCTCCGAGGCAGACTTCGGGGCAAATACGGTGACCTACAGCTACAGTGATGCTCAGGACGGCACTTATACCGCTACAGTTCCTGTGAATGCAGGTACTTGGTACGTAAAGGCCAGTGTAGCAGGAACGGCTAACTATGTAGCGGGCGAGGCAGTAAAGAGCTTCACCATCGCAAAGCGTGAGGTAGTGGTATCCGGCATCGTAGCAGTGGATAAGAACTATGACGGCACAAATACGGCAAGCCTTGATTTCTCTAAGGCAAGCTTTGCAAATCTGGTGGCGGCGGACGCTGGCAAGCTCAGCGTTACCGCAACGGGAACCTTTGCAGACGAAAAGATCGGCATGGACAAGAAGGTCAACATTACGGGGCTGACCCTGACAGGCGAGAAGGCCGGAAACTACGTGCTTGCAGCAAACGACCAGCAGAAAGAGACGACGGCAGACATCAGCAACATGGTTCAGGTCAATGACGTAAGATTTACCGGAAGAATCAAGAACTTTACTGACCTGGAGGCGGAAGTGACGGGCATTACCCTTGATCTTGCAAAGAGCCTTTGCTCGGCGGCTGAGCTGGCGGCATACGGGGCCGGCGGAACCCTGGAGCTGGAGCTTGAAATCTCAAAGCTTGGAAACCTGATGACGGAGGAAACGGTAAGCCTTGTGCAGAACGCAGTCCGCAGGGACAAGAACGTCGGCATCGACTGGGCTTCCTACTACGACATTAGCCTTTACAAGGTGGCGGGCGGCGTAAGGACGAAGGTGACGGACCTGTCCGGTCAGAAGCTGAAGATCACGATGAAGGTGCCCGCTGAAAACCAGAGCACTCCGGCAGAAGTAAGATACTTCTACATGGTTCGCGTTCATGGCGGAGCGGCTGACGTGCTTGCGGAAACCACCGGGTATGACGTAATTTTTGAATCTGACAAGTTCTCCACCTACGCACTGTGTTATGCGGACGAATGGCTGAAGAAGGGCAGCGGAAGCACTTCTTCGGACGGAACGGCCACGACCGCGACGGCGACGGGAATTTCCCCGAAGACGGACGGTATGGAGGCAGGGAACAGGATCCTTCTGGTGCTTGGCATGAGCTTTGCAATGGCAGCCATCGTCACCGGCATCTACACCGGAAAGCGCAGAAAGGAAGAGGAATAAAACACTGAGGCGGCATTTGTCTGACGGCAGATGCCGCCTTAATTTCTAAAATTTCTAAAGCGGAATGTTACTTTAACAATAGCAGTTAGATGAAATTAGCATCATCTTTTCCAAGACATTTGCCGCCAGGCTTAAGGGATGTTTTTTGTCCTTGATAAGGCAAATGTCTCTTGGAGGAATTTTTTCTTTTAGACGAATCTCAAATACTTCTTTTCTCTTAAGCGCTTCCTTGGCAAATGCTTCCGGGACAAAACCAAGACCAATGTCATGGGCGACCATGGGCAGGATCTGGTCAGTAGTGGCGGCCTCTACGGATGGGGTGAGTAACAGGCCGTTTCCCACAAAAAAGTTCTCAAGAAATAAGCGAGACGTGGTATCTCTTCCCAGAGTGATAAGTGGTGCCTCCGATATGTCGGACAGGGAGTTTCTATCCTTAAACTGAGGGGCATAGTAGCTTCCGGCAATGAGTTTTTCCTGAAAACTGCCGATTTTTTGGGAGACCAGGGCTTTGCTGAAAGAAACCGGGGAGGAGACGGCGGCAAGCTCCACGGTACCCTGTTCCACGGCACGAATCCCCTGTGGTGTTGTAAGGTTGAGTATCCGGAGTTGGATCCCCGGATGCTTGGCCTTATATTTCTGAAGGATGGGCAGCATGCATACATGCAGGGCAATTTCGCTGATTGCAATGGAGAGAGTTCCGCTTTGAAGGGATTTCTGAGCATTGATTTCGGCTTCGCCAAGTTGAAGCTGCGTATATGCGGATTCCACCCGTGCAAAGAGCTTCTCCCCCTCCGGTGTCAGGGTTACTCCTTTTTGAGAGCGCACAAGAAGACGGCATCCCAGTTCGGACTCCAGATTATTCATCATTCTTGTGACATTGGGCTGATTATTCATCAAAAGCTTTGCTGCCTGAGTAAAGCTCCCGTATTTCCCGACATAATAAAAAATTTTATAATATTCAAAGCTAGCGGACATGGCGCGGCTCCTATATATTAAAATTACATGGAAAATATATAAAATATATATTTTACATATAGTAACAGGATCATTATAATGGGAAATCGTAAGAAAAGCAAGATAGGAGAGACTATGTTATGAATATGGATCTGACAGTGGGAAAACCGGAGAAGGTACTGTGGAGGTTTTGTATTCCTTTATTTGGGAGCATTCTTTTTCAACAGCTATACAATATAGCGGACAGTCTGGTAGCGGGAAGGTTTATCGGGGAAAACGCCCTTGCCGCTGTGGGAAACAGCTATGAGATCACGCTCATCTTTATCGCATTTGCCTTTGGGTGCAACATCGGGTGCTCTGTGGTGGTATCCATGTTCTTTGGGGCAAAGCAGTATGGAAAGGTAAAAACTGCCGTATCGACAGCATTTATCGCTAGTGCCGTTTTGTGCGTCTGCCTGATGTGCGCAGGGATTCTGGGAAGCGCCGGGCTTTTGCGGCTGATCAGAACGCCTCAGAAGGTATTCGCCGATTCGAAGCTGTATCTGGATATTTATATTGCCGGCCTTCCCTTTGTGTTTTTTTATAACATGGCAACGGGAATCTTTTCGGCGCTGGGAGACTCCCGAACGCCTTTTTGGTTTCTGGCGGTCTCTTCCTGCTCCAATATTGCAATGGATGTCTGGTTTGTGGCAGGGCTGCGGATGGGAGTGGCGGGAGTTGCATGGGCAACCTTCATCTGTCAGGGGATCAGCTGTGTCCTGGCAGTGATCTTTGTGCTGAAAAGACTGAAGGGGATTCAAACGCATGAGGCACACAGGCTCTTTTCGTGGGAGATCTGCACAAAGCTTGCCCAAATTGCCATACCAAGCATACTTCAGCAGAGCTTTATCTCCATCGGTAATATTATGATCCAGGGAGTCATCAACGGCTTTGGACCCGGCGTCATGGCCGGGTATTCCGCAGCGATCAAGCTAAACAATCTTGTGATCACGTCCTTTACAACCTTGGGAAACGGAATATCGAACTATGCGGCTCAGAATCTGGGGGCAGGAGAGCCTGCGCGCATCAAGGAGGGCTTCAAAGCGGGGCTTAAGCTGGTATGGATTCTATCTGTGCCGATCGTGATCGCTTATGAGCTTTTGGGGAGGAGCTTTCTTCTGTTCTTCATGAAGGAATCCACGGATCTGGCGATTGCCTCAGGCATGTCCTTTTTAAGGCTGGTGTCGCCTTTTTATTTTGTGGTTTCGGCCAAGTTGGTGGCGGACGGTGTCCTCAGGGGAACCGGAATGATGGACAAATTTATGGCGGCTACCTTTACCGACCTGATCTTAAGGGTGGTGCTTGCCTTCCTGCTTTCGCAGACGGCACTGGGATATGTGGGAATATGGAGTGCCTGGCCGGTGGGCTGGACTGTGGCAGCGGTTATGTCACTCCTATTCTATGCAAACGGACCGTGGAAGGGCAAAAGGGCGATGCAGGCATTGGATTGAATTGAGAGAAGGGGCTTTCGTTCGCTGTCAAATGAAAAAGATATTGTTGACATTCCCTTTGCCTTGTTTTATAATGTTTGTCAAGTTAAAAGCGAAGACAAAGACAGTAGCCCTTTTTTCAAAGCTGCAGAGAGCCGGGGATGGTGAGAAGCCGGTGCGAGTAGAAAAAGGAGGAAGATCACTTTCGAGCTGCCGGGAGGAACGCAGGAGAGGAGCCGCAGGGTGCGGGCCGCGGGTTAGTAGTTCCGGACGTAGTCCCTTCGTTACGGGGAACCATATGCGGGTTTGAGGCCGGTGCGTCGGCGGACCTAAGTATGTTGTAATGGGTGGTACAGCGAGAATGGCCTCGTCCTATTATGGACGGGGCCTATTTGTTGTAGCGAGGAAGGAAATCAAGCGACGCCGAAGGCGGCATTTGATTTCACCCGAGCGTACACGAAATAAAATCGGGAGCTGCGAAGCAGCGGCGCCTGCCGAAGGCAGACGGATTTTATGAGTAAGAGGAAGGAAATCAAGCGACGCCGAAGGCGGACGGATTTTATAAGTTGGATATAGAAAGGAGAATGCTTATGTTGTACAAGTCAGTGGACAAGAACCTGAACTTTGTCGACCGCGAGAAGGCGGTAGAGCAATTCTGGAAGGACGAGGACATCTTCAAAAAGAGCATGGAACAGCGTAAGGAAGGCGAGACCTATACCTTTTATGACGGACCGCCAACCGCAAATGGTAAGCCCCACATCGGGCACGTGCTGACCCGTGTCATCAAGGACATGATCCCCAGATACCGTACCATGAAGGGTTATATGGTGCCCAGAAAGGCCGGCTGGGATACCCATGGTCTTCCCGTAGAGATCGAGGTGGAAAAGCTTCTGGGACTGGATGGAAAGGATCAGATTGAGGCTTATGGTCTGGAGCCCTTCATCAAGAAGTGTAAGGAAAGCGTTTGGAAATATAAGGGTATGTGGGAGGATTTCTCTGGTACCGTCGGTTTCTGGGCTGACATGGAGAATCCTTACGTTACCTATCATGATGACTTTATCGAGTCCGAGTGGTGGGCGCTGAAGACGATCTGGGACAAGGGCCTTTTGTACAAGGGCTTTAAGATCGTTCCCTACTGCCCTCGCTGCGGAACCCCTCTGTCCGCACAGGAGGTGGCACAGGGTTATAAGAACGTGAAGGAACGCTCCGCGATCGTTCGCTTTAAGGTGGTAGGCGAGGATGCTTATTTCCTTGCATGGACGACCACGCCGTGGACCCTGCCCTCGAACCTGGCGCTCTGCGTAAATCCTGATGAGGCTTATTGCAAGGTAAAGGCTGCTGACGGCAGAACCTATTACATGGCTAAGGCGCTTTTGGATACCGTTCTTGGCAAGCTTGCAACGGAGGATCAGCCTGCTTACGAGATCCTGGAGACCTATGTCGGCAAGGATCTGGAGTATAAGGAGTACGAGCCGCTCTTTGCATGTGCCGGCGAGGCAGCAAAGAAGCAGAACAAGAAGGCGCATTTTGTAACCTGCGATAATTATGTTACCATGGGTGATGGCACGGGTATCGTACACATCGCGCCTGCCTTTGGTGAGGACGACTCCCGCGTCGGCAAGAATTACGATCTTCCCTTCGTACAGTTTGTAAACGGCAAGGGTGAGATGACGGAGGAGACTCCTTATGCAGGTCTCTTTGTAAAGAAGGCAGACCCTGAAGTGTTAAAGGATCTGGATGCAGAGGGCAAGCTCTTTGATGCACCGAAGTTTGAGCATGACTATCCTTTCTGCTGGAGATGTGATACGCCGCTGATCTACTATGCGCGTGAATCCTGGTATATCAAGGAAACTGCAGTAAAGGACGACCTGATCCGCAACAACAATACGATCAACTGGATCCCTGAGTCCATCGGCAAGGGCCGTTTTGGCAACTGGCTGGAGAACATTCAGGACTGGGCAATCTCCCGTAACCGTTATTGGGGAACGCCTCTCAACATCTGGGAGTGTTCCTGTGGAAAGCGCGTTTGCGTTGGCAGCAGACAGGAGCTCTATGATTTGAGCGGCAATGAGGCGGCCAAGACCGTTGAATTCCACAGACCTTACATCGACGAGATCACCTTAAAGTGCCCGGATTGCGGCGGCGTGATGAAGCGCGTGCCTGAGGTTTTGGACTGCTGGTTTGATTCCGGTGCCATGCCGTTTGCACAGCATCATTATCCTTTTGAAAATAAGGAGCTCTTTGAGCAGCAGTTCCCTGCACAGTTCATCTCCGAGGCAGTGGATCAGACCAGAGGATGGTTCCACTCCCTGCTTGCGGAATCCACGCTCCTGTTTAATAAGGCACCGTATGAGAATGTTATCGTGCTTGGACACGTACAGGATGAGAATGGCCAGAAGATGAGTAAGAGTAAGGGAAATGCAGTAGATCCCTTTGATGCGCTTCAGACCTACGGCGCCGACGCGATCCGCTGGTATTTCTATATCAACTCCGCACCCTGGCTGCCGAACCGCTTCCATGGCAAGGCCGTTCAGGAAGGACAGAGAAAGTTCATGGGTACTCTTTGGAACACCTATGCATTCTTTATCCTGTATGCGAATATTGATGAGTTTGATGCAACAAAATATACCTTGGAATATGATAAGCTGACCGTTATGGACAAGTGGATCCTTTCCAAGCTGAATTCCGTGGTTGGCGAAGTGGATGCGGACCTTGCAAATTATCGCATTCCCGAGGCGGCAAGAGCGCTGGAGGGCTTTGTGGATGACCTGAGCAACTGGTACGTGCGTCGCTGCCGTGAACGTTTCTGGGCGAAGGGCATGGAGCAGGATAAGGTGAATGCCTACATGACGCTGTACACCGCGCTGGTAACCATTTCCAAGGCGGCAGCTCCGATGATTCCGTTCATGACCGAGGACATTTACCAGAATATGGTGCGCTCCATCGATAAGGATGCACCTGAGAGTATTCACCTTTGCGATTTCCCGACCGTGGACGAGACCATGATTGACAAGAAGCTTGAGGAGTCCATGGACGAGGTTTTGAAGGTTGTTGTCATGGGCCGCGCAAGCAGAGAGAGCGCAAGCATCAAGAATCGTCAGCCGATCAGCAAAATGTACGTAAAGGCAGGAGTGAAATTAGATGCCTTCTATACCGATATTATTAAAGATGAGCTGAACGTGAAGGAGGTAATTTATACGGATGACGTCCGCGAGTTTACTTCCTACACCTTTAAGCCTCAGCTTCGCACCGTAGGTCCTAAGTATGGCAAGCAGCTCGGCGGCATCCAGAAGCACCTGGCATCCCTCGATGGCAATGCTGCCATGGACGAGCTGAAGGCAAATGGCAAGCTGAGCTTTACCGTAGGCGACGTTTTGATTGAACTGACCGAGGATGACCTGCTCATCACCATGTCCCAGAAGGAGGGCTATGTTTCTCAGGAGGATAACGGCATGACCGTTGTTCTTGACGCAAACCTGACGGAAGAGCTGATCGAGGAGGGCTTCTCCAACGAGCTGATCAGTAAGATTCAGAACATGCGTAAGGATTCCGACTTTGAGGTCATGGATCGCATCCGCGTTTCCATTCTTGGAAATGAGACCCTTGCCAAGGTTGCTGAGAAGAACAAGGAAGCCATCTGTGGCAAGGTTCTTGCAGACGAGCTTTCCTATGACAAGACCTTTGCGATCAGTCGTGAGTGGGACGTAAATGGAGAAAAGGTAACGATCTGCGTGGAGAAGGCTTAATTCGAAATTGCGTTTACTTTTTTCCATAAATCGTAGGATAAAACAGTAGGATAGTTTTAAGATTTGTGATATAATATTTTGTATTGGGATGATTTTTGTGGGGGAAGAAAGGAGAATGAATTTGAAAAGTTCAACTACGTCTACAAAGTCCAAGGCAAGCAAGCCGAAGTTCAGCTTTGACAAGGAATTGTTTAAGCGGAGTGTTCTTTACAACGTAAAGACCCTGTATCGTAAGGAGCTTGAGGAAGCAACGCCTCAGCAGATCTTCCAGGCAGTGTCCTACGCAGTAAAGGACCAGATCGTAGAGCACTGGATGGAAACCCAGAAGGCTTACGACAGGGAAGACCCCAAGATGGTTTATTACATGTCCATGGAGTTCCTGATGGGACGTGCCCTGGGCAATAATATGATTAACTTAAAGGGCTATCAGGACGTGAAGGAAGCCCTGGAGGAGCTTGGTCTTGACCTCAACGTCATCGAGGATCAGGAGCCCGACGCAGCACTTGGTAACGGCGGCCTTGGCCGTCTTGCAGCATGCTTTTTGGACAGCCTCGCGACGCTTGGCTACGCAGCTTACGGCTGTGGCATCCGTTATCGCTATGGCATGTTCAAGCAGAAGATCCAGGATGGCTATCAGCGTGAGGTCCCGGACGATTGGCTGAAGGATGGCAACCCCTTCGAGCTTCGTCGTCCTGAGTATGCGAAGGAAGTAAAATTTGGCGGTTACGTGAACGTTCGCGTGGATGAAAATGGCAGAAACGTCTTCTATCAGGAGGGCTATCAGTCCGTACGCGCGATTCCCTATGATCTGCCCATCGTTGGCTATGGCAATGGTATCGTAAACACCTTAAGAATCTGGGACGCTGAGCCCGTAGAGTGCTTCTCCCTGGATTCCTTCGACAAGGGTGAGTATCAGAAGGCCGTAGAGCAGGCAAACCTTGCAAGAAACATTGTTGAGGTGCTCTATCCCAACGATAACCACTATGCAGGTAAGGAGCTGCGCTTAAAGCAACAGTACTTCTTCATCTCCGCATCCGTACAGGAAGCAATTGAGAAGTACATGAGAAAGCATGATGACATCAAGAAGTTCTATGAGAAGGTAACCTTCCAGCTCAACGACACGCATCCTACCGTTGCCATCGCAGAGCTGATGAGAATTCTGATGGATGAGTATTATCTGACCTGGGACGAGGCATGGGAAGTGACCACGAAGACCTGTGCGTACACGAACCATACCATCATGGCAGAGGCTCTGGAAAAGTGGCCCATCGAGCTGTTCTCCAGACTTCTTCCCCGCGTTTACCAGATCGTGGAAGAGATCAACAGACGTTTCATTATCGAAATTGAGAACAAGTACAACAATGTTCCCGGCGTCAACGTACAGGACAAGATCCGCAAGATGGCCATCATTTATGATGGACAGGTGAAGATGGCGCACATGGCAATCGTTGCAGGCTATTCCGTAAACGGCGTGGCAAGGCTGCACACCGAGATCTTAAAGAATCAGGAGCTTAAGGACTTCTACGAGATGTTCCCTGAGCGCTTTAACAATAAGACCAATGGCATCACCCAGAGAAGATTCCTTCTGCACGGCAATCCTTTGCTTGCTCAGTGGGTAACGGATCACGTTGGAAGCGAGTGGATCACTGACCTGCCTCAGATCAGCCGCCTGAAGGTATATGCGGATGATGACAAGGCGCAGCAGGAATTCATGAACATTAAGTATCACAACAAGGTACGCCTTGCTCAGTATATCCTCGAGCACAACAACATTGAAGTGGATCCCAGATCCATCTTCGACGTACAGGTAAAGCGTCTCCATGAGTATAAGAGACAGCTCCTGAACATTCTGCACGTTATGTACCTTTACAATGAGCTGAAGGAGCACCCTGAAATGAAGTTCTATCCCAGAACCTTCATCTTCGGTGCAAAGGCGGCAGCAGGCTATCGCAACGCGAAGCTGACCATTAAGCTGATCAACTCCGTGGCTGACGTGATCAACAACGATCCCTCCATCGAAGGAAAGATCAAGGTGGTCTTCATTGAAAACTACAATGTTTCCAACGCAGAGCTGATCTTTGCGGCAGCAGACGTATCTGAGCAGATCTCCACCGCAAGTAAGGAGGCTTCCGGTACTGGTAACATGAAGTTCATGCTGAACGGTGCAATTACGCTGGGAACCATGGACGGTGCAAACGTTGAGATCGTGGAAGAGGTTGGCGCCGAGAACGCAGTCATCTTTGGATTGACAAGCGATGAGGTAATCCATTATGAGCAGTTCGGCGGATATAACCCCATGGAGATCTTCAACAATGATCCTGACATCCGCAAGGTTTTGATGCAGCTGATCAACGGCACCTATGCTCCTCAGGATCCTGAGCTGTTCCGTCCGCTGTACAACTCCCTGCTGAACACGCAGAGCACGGCGAAGGCTGATACCTATTTCATTCTGAAGGATTTCAAGTCCTACGCAACTGCGCATAAGAAGATCGAGATGAAGTATATGGACGAGGCAGGCTGGGCAAAGAGCGCGATCCTGAATGTTGCATGCTCCGGTAAGTTTACCTCTGACAGAACCATCCAGGAGTATGTAGACGAGATTTGGCATCTTGACAAGGTAACCCTGAAGTAAGGGCAGACGCAATAGTTGAAATAAGAGCATTCTATAAGGCTGTTGGTGCAAATTGCATCAACAGCCTTATTTTTTTGCTTTATATATACAGTTAAAAACAGTTGCAGTAAAAGTCTGAATATTCAGAATCAGAATTTGAATTGATTGACATTAAATCTGAAAGAGGGTATAATTTCTTTATCAAATCTCTTGTTATGTGATTTTTAAGTGGAATGGAGCAGATTATCGCGAAGCGATTTCATTTAATGGAGCGAGGCGAAGAATAGATTTTCGGTTGATGAGTTTTATGATTCTGCGTGTAGTTAGTGATATCAAGCAAATGGAGAGAAGTGAATGAATAATAAAAAAGGCTTTTGTGAAAAGAAATTTAGTTCCATGTTGATATCAGGGACGTTTACCAAGGCCGTCATGTATCTGATGCTGCTCAGTGACAGCATTATTGCTGGATACTTTATTGGCGCATCAGGTGTTGCCGGGATCAATGCGATCACGCCGGTGACAGCCATTGTTACTTTCTTCGGAGATCTTGTTTCCACGGGCGTCGGGATCGTATTCGCGCGGGAGACCGGTGCCATGAGGAAGGATCGGGCGGATGAGATCTATGGGCAGGGACTCATTATCAGTATTGGAATGGGAACACTCTCAGCACTTTTGATTTTGGTATTCAAAGACATGTATTTTGCCGTGAACGGTATTTCAGGTGACATTTTGAAACATGCGCTTGAATACTATCGTTTTGTTCCGATCAATGCATTTCTGACCATTGTGATCTTCTATCTTGAGCAGATGGTCTACAGCGACGGAGATGAACTTTGCAATAATATTTGTTATGGCTTCCAGATCGGCGGTAACGTCATTCTCTCCATTATATTGACCAGATTTCTTGGAATGACCGGCATCATCCTGGGATCCGTGATCGGAAACACGCTTGGGATTCTTGTCTGTTGCTGGCACTTCTTCAGGAAGGGAAATACGCTTCACTTTGTTTGGCATCTCTCCCTAAAGGACTTTCTTCTGACTTCACGCTACAGTATTGTGGATTCTTCCGTGTATATCTGCTGGGGCTTGATGGACTATGTGATGATAAGCCACGTATCAGGGCGTTATGGGGAGAACGGCCTGATCACTCTGGCAGTGGTGGTCAGTCTGATCGAATTCGGTGTCGTAATGGATGGCGTGGGTATGGCCATGCAGCCTTTGGTAGGAACCTATTTTGGAGAGGGAAATCACAAGCTGATAAAGCGGGTCATGAGATCTGGCATCAAGGCTGCGATCATGGAAGGCGGAGTGGCAACGCTGTTCATAATGATCTTTGCAAAGCAGTTTTGTCATCTGTTCGGAATTACTGACGGAGCAACTCTTTCACCTTCGATCACTGCGATCAGGATCGTGTCCCTTGGATTTGTTTTTTGCAGCACGGTATCCCTGACTACCTCGTATTACATGCTTATTGACCATATCGGGATGGCAACCGTGATCGCCTGTTTCCAAAATGGTTTGTTATATATCATTTTGCCCATGACAGGTTCCTTGCTTTTCGGTTTTAACGGGATGTGGGCAGGCTTTGTCGCCGCACCTATTCTGACTATTATTACGGCGATGCTCTTTGTGTATGGGAAGTTTGGAAAGGATCATTTCCCCTTCCTGCTTAAAGGGATGGAAACGGACATTGAGGTCATGGACGACATACTTACGCCGGATAAGGCGGTTGAGCTTTCGAAAGAGGTAGGCCGCAGCCTGCTTGCCCATCAATATTCGAAAGAAGAAGCAAACCGTGCATCTTTGTTTGTGGAAGAAATGGGTCTGACTATCCTCGATATGAATGGTAATGCAATAAAATCCATCTTGGTGGAGCTGTCACTTTTCTATGAAACAGATTCTGTCCTTATCATTGAACGCGATTCCGGAAAACTGTTTGACCTGACGGATCCCGATTCACAGATTAAGGGACTGAGCGGATTCCTATTAAACGGTCTGATGGCGTCACACAAGGAAAAGGCATATCTTGTTACGACGGGCTATAACAGAAATATGATTCGTTTTTCAAAAAAATAAATGATGGTGTGGAGATTTATAAATGAATGTATATGATTTTGACGGAACGATATTTCCGGGTGACTGTTCCATAGGTTTTGCACTCTGGTGCCTTAAACGCCATCCCAGATTGTGGGTCACGTATCTTCCTAATATTCTGAAACACGTGATCCTGCACAAAATGGGAAAGGTCCCAAACTATCTCATGCAGAGGAAAATGTTTAGTTATCTGACCATGATCGACGATTTTGATGAGCAGATCGAGCGGTATTGGGACAAAAATGAGAAGAAGATCTCAGCATGGTATATGGCTCAGAAAACGTCGGAGGATCTGATCATCAGTGCATCACCTTCTTGTATCATTGGACCGATCGCAAACCGGCTCGGCGTAAACTTCATGGCAACGGAGTTTGATCGGGAATTTGGAGTGTTTGTGGATAATCTGATGTATGCACGGGAAAAGGCCAAGTATATGATCGACCAGGGATTTCCCTTGATTGAAAATTTTTATTCCGATTCTCTTGCGGATACCCCCCTTGCCCTGTGCGCGGAGAAGGCCCATCTGGTAACAAAGAATGCCAGCACTGTAGTAGATTGGCCTGAACTCGACGCTAAAACTGTCAGTAAGGTCAAAAAAAAGATTGATACAGGGTGGAATGTCCATCTGAAAGAGGAAGAGTAAATGTATGTTATTATCTATGACTTTGGGACAAGCAGCTTAAAAACCTGTCTGTTTGAGATTGGTGCCCAAATAAGTCTTGTGGCGAGCTCTGCTGCCGGTTATGGTCTGTATATTTCTGATGATGGCGGCGCAGAACAGGATGAAAATGAGTGGTGGGAAGCTTTGTGTTCCACTACGCGGGAACTGTTTCTAAAATCAAACGTAAAACCTGAGGAAATCGATGGCATGGCTGCCTGTACACAGTTTCAGGGATCGATATTTGTTGACGAGCATGGCAACGCATTAAGACATCCCATGAACTACTTGGATCAGAGAGGGATAAAAGAGTATAAGAACTGCATGAGCAAAGGCTATGTCAAGGTGTCCGGATGCAGTCTGTATAAGCTAGTGAGGAACCTTAAGGTAAATTATGCCGCTTCCGTCAGTGCCAAAGACCCTGTATGGAAATATAAGTGGGTGGAGAATAATGAGCCGGAGATTTTTTCCAAAGCCTATAAATGGCTGGATGTCTGTGATTATCTTTTGGCACGCCTGACAGGCAGAATTGTCAGGACCGTAGATTCGGCATTCGCAACCTTCCTTTATGACACCCGCAAAGGGAAAGAGGGGTGGAACAAAGGACTTCTTAAAATGTATCAAATAAATCCCGCGCATATGCCGGAGCTCATAGAAAGCACGGATATGGCAGGAGAATTAACGGAACAGGCAGCGAAGGATTTGGGGCTTGTAAAGGGCATTCCCGTTTTCGGGGGCGGCGGTGACACCACCTTTGTAAACATAGGTGCCGGATGCACGAAGCCGGGCGACACCCATATTTACGTCGGAACCTCGGGATGGGTATCCACCTATATGGACAGACAGACCGTCGACCTTGTTGCGATGATCACTGGCGTTCTGTCAGCAAAACGCGGATACTACAATTATTACGCAGAACTGGAAACCGCCGGGAAATGCTTTGAATGGGTTATCGAGCATCTGGCGCTGGATGAGGGCGGCATTTACCTGGATCATACTAAGATCACGGACATTGAAAGCAAATACCGGAGTCTTTATGACTACCTTTCTGAGGAGATCGCTAAAGTTCCTCCGGGAGCTAACGGCGTGATCTTTACTCCGTGGCTTCGTGGCAACCGGTGCCCATTTGAGGATTCCAATGCTGCAGGCATGTTTTTCAACATCAGGATCGATACGGGTAAAAAAGATATGCTTCGCGCGGTTCTCGAGGGGGTCTGTTATCACTTGCGCTGGCTTTTAGAGTGTGAGGAGAGGAAGGTAAAAACATCAGATAAGATCAGGTTTGTCGGCGGAGGCGCATTGTCACCTATTGCCTGTCAGGTGCTTGCTGACGTCACCGGACGGACCATAGAGACTGTTAGCAATGCGCAGGAGGTGGGAGCCATCGGAGCTGCCCTGGTTGTCGCTGCAGGGATCAAAGGTGAGGATGTATTAGAATTCACTCAGAAAATTGTCAAAGTTGAACATGTTTATGTGCCAAACCCTGATCATAAAGACATCTATGAACGTCATTACAGGGTTTTCAAAAAGCTTTATAAATCTAATGCGAAATGCTTTCAAATGTTAAATGGCTGATGAGAAGGTGACAACGTGTACGTCATTGACGGCGACATGACAAAATTTATGATATGCCATGGAGAGCATGGGGAAAAATACGAGTGAGTTTTCTGTTTCAGTGGCGGGGCAGGAACTTTGAGAGAACAATATCGTACTATAAAAATGGTACCTTCTTATCATGAAAGTTAGAGAAATGATAAGGAGGTACTATTATATGAAAGGATATGTTACGGCGAACGGTTACATGGGATTTGTAGATGGAGTTTACCTTTTATTCGCATCAGAAATGGACTATTTAGAGTATTTACAAGATTAGTTTCCAAGAATGTTAATTTTTTTTCAATTTTAGGCTAAACATTTTTCCAATGTCATCCGATACATTTGTCGTAGGGGATTTTATGTGCCATAGGGGTATGGCAAACTATCGCGAAGCGATTCGAAACAGCGAAATGAAATGAGGCAACCGAAGAATATTGCGATGCTGTATTTGCAGCGAAATATTCTTCGCTGAAATGGAGCCGAGTGGAATGGAGCAAACTATCGCGAAGCGATTACATTAGGAAAGGAGGAGGTTCAGATGAGCTCGGAGGCTTTTTCGGAGATTTTCAAAGCGGGAAGAATTGGCAGATCCAAACGACTTGGTAGTAATATCGCGTCAGAGATCGCGGCGATGGGACTAAGGATGAAGGATTACCAAGTGGCAATGGAAGCAGTGGCTGCCTGCGCTGACATTAGAGAGGATCTCACGGCCCCCATCAAAACGAGAATTCAGGAGGGCACTTATAAGGTGACTGCAGAGGAATTTGCAGAGAAGCTTATGAGAAAAGCGTGAATGGAAGAAGAATTCACGATAACGACACTAAACAAGTGACGGAAAACGAATGACAGCTTGGCATAGGCCAAAACAGAACGAATAAGAGAAATTTTTGTTGTTTAACTTTTTTCATCCAATTTTAACTTAGAAAATAATAGCTCTTTGGTTTACCGAGAAGGTATCCCAAAGAGCTTTTCTAATTATGCCTGAAAATATTTCTTGATCAGCAGCGGCATTCCGATCATCGCCCAAGTCATCAGTAAAAAGTAGCGGAAGACGTCGGTAAAAAAGTTTGGACCGAAGAGGGCATTGAAGGAATACTTGATGCCTTCCTTGATGAGGAGTGCTCCGGCAACGCCGATCAGGAGCTTTAGCAGTTGCATCCAAATGTTGCGACATTTCGTGTCGAAGTTGATGTAACGGGTTTCAAGAACCCAGCAAACGGCAATGGCCATTCCTGCGCCGCAGCCCTTAAAGCTGTCGGAGGCATCCTTGTAGACAATGACGCCCGACGTGTAGAGGATATAGGTATAAATACAAGTTGCAGCGGCGATCAAAAGCATAATGCACATAAAGATCAGACGTTGTTTATGAGTTAGCGTCAGGCGGTCCGCCAACAGATTCGTGCCGATGACGATGACGGCTGAGATGGCAAAGCTGGTCAGTACGTCCGCCGGCGTGTGTACGCCCAGATACATGCGTGACAGCATGACCAGGGGAATCACCAATAAAAACAGGAGCTTTTGCCAAGTCTTTTTGCTGACGTGTGCAAGGGTCCCAAAGAGCGTTGTTGCGTTTTGCGTGTGACCGCTGGGAAAGGAATAGCCCGTGGCGGAGACTTTGGCCTTTTCTACGGCAGTAAAGCTTGGATCCCGTACCCAGGGCCGCTCCACGCGGCAGGTCAGCTTCACCACGTTGATCGCCAGAGCGGATGGAAGATAACTGAAAATCATCCGATATCCGGTCTTCTTGTCAACGCACCAATACAGCACACAAATCAAGCCCAGCAGCATAATTTCTTCGCCGCCATAGGTCAAAAACAGAAATAACGCTTCTCCCAGAGGGGTTCGGATCCCTTCTAACGTTCTTAAAAATTCCATGAGTTCTCCTTATGTAAATAAATATGTATATTCGATAAGTAAGGCTAAAATGATTATATAGTATTCATCATAAAATTACAAGTATAGGGAAAGTCAGAGACCATCAAGCAAGAATCGGGATGAAATGAAACTTTTTGTTTTAGAATGCGTTTTCTTATATGTGGGGTACCGTATAGAGAATGAAGCGTCTCTTGTCATGACATGAATTTTGTGCTAAGATGGAAATTGGGTAAAAAGGGGGTAGCACAATGAAACTGAATGAATTATTGAATTTTAGAAATATCGTGATTCAGGCGCATGACAATCCGGACGCGGATGCCATCGCCAGCGGTTACGGCCTGTGGCTGTATTTTCGCCTGCGCGGGAAAAAGGTTCGCCTGATTTATGGCGGCAGCAGGCCCATTAGTAAAAGTAATCTGGTGCTCATGGTAAAGAACTTGCAGATTCCGATTGAGCACGTGGAGGTGCTGCATGACGAGCCGGATCTTTTGCTGACGGTGGACTGTCAGTACGGTGAGCGGAACGTGCAAAAGTTTTCAGGGAAGACGATTGCCGTGATTGATCATCACGTAGCAGTTCCGGAAAAACTTCCTGCCCTGCAGGAGGTTCGCAGCACGTATGGGTCTTGCTCTACGATTATCTGGGACATGCTGCGGGAGGAGGGAGATGATCCTTCCAATAATGAAGACCTCGCTACGGCGCTGTATTACGGTCTGTTCATGGATACGGGAAAAATGCAGGAGCTCCATCATCCCAAGGACAAGGACATGCGCGACGAGCTGGAGCTTCGATTAAACCGAGCAACGCTGACCATGTTGCAGAACTGTAACCTGTCTGAGGAGGAACTCAAGATTGCCGGAAAGGCCATGGCCGACATTGATTTTAACAAGGCCGGGCATTATGCGCTTGCCATGGCGCAGCGCTGCGATCCCAACATTCTCGGCGTGATCAGCGATGCCTTGATCGAGGTGGAGGGCGTTGGCACCTGCATTGCCTATTGCGTATTAGATGACGGCATCAAGCTTTCGGTTCGAAGCTGTGAGAGGGAAACGAGGGCAGATGAGCTGGCGGCCTTTGTCACGGCGGGCATCGGCTCCGGAGGCGGACACATTCGAAAGTCCGGCGGTTTTATCGTAAAAACCCTTCTGGCAGACCTGTATTTGAAGAAATATGGCAAGCCCTGTGATGATGCATGGGACATTGCCGCGCACAGAATCCTGAGTGAGAGATTGGATGAGTATTTCCGCGATCAGGATTACATTCATGCGGGCGGGGATGACGTGCCAGATCTTACGAAGGAACCCATTTATGAGAAGAGACGTCTGCCGATCGGTTATGTCAAGGCATCAGAGATGTACCCCGTGGGGACATATGTTTCCGTTCGTATGCTGGAGGGTGACATTCCCTTTGTCATCAAGGATGATACTTATTTTATGATCGGCATTGAGGGAGAGGTTTACAAGAACGACGAGGCGTACTTCCTTTCCCATAATGATGCTACGCAGGAGCCCTATAAGATCAAGGGAGAATATGCACCGACCGTGCATCTTGCCGTGAATGCGCAGGAGTTCGGGGAGGAGGCCAATCTTCGCCCGAAGTCTTTACAGGACTATGCGAAGACCTGTGTTCCGAAGTCGAGCTCTCGGATCCATGCAAAGCAGCTGACCAAGAGGACGAAGGTATTTGTATCCTGGAGCGAGAGCTACATGCTCGGAAAGCCCGGAGATTTCCTCGCGGCGCGGAAGGAAAATCCGAAGGATGTTTATATCGTTGCCAGGGACATTATGGAGAAATCGTATTTTATGGTGTAGATCCTTTTCAACGTATTACTAGTCTTACCTTTTGGTAATGGGGCAGAATAGTATTTATGCTAGATAAAGCGAGATGGAAGCCTTCGACATTATTTATCTATTTTGATTAAGCACAAAGCTTTAGAGGAAAATAAATGGAAGACATGAATAAGGAAGAGAAAAAGGCGGAAGAAACAAAGTCGGAAGCTGCAAAGGCAGGAACGGCGAAATCGGGCGCGGAAAAGCATGTCCGTGAGTATGTGGCCTTTATCAGTTATCGCCATACGGAGCTGGACAAGAAGGTCGCGAAGAAGATCCACACGATGGTGGAACGCTACGTGATCCCGAAGGAGCTGCGCAAGAATGGCGTGAAGAAGCTCGGCAAGGTATTCCGGGATGAGGAGGAATTGCCTGTTTCAAGCAACCTGACGGAGAGCATTGAGACGGCGCTGGATCACAGTAAATTTCTGATCGTGATCTGTACGCCAAATCTGATCCAGTCCATCTGGTGCGAGCGAGAGATCGCTTATTTCATCAATAAGCATGGCAGGGATCACGTGGTTGGCATTCTGGTGGACGGAACGCCGGATCAGTCCTTCCCGAAGCTCCTTACGCAGTCGATCGAGAAGGATGCCGATGGGAATGAGTCCATTCGTGAGGTGGAGCCGCTTGCAGCAAACCTGACGGACGTAAACCATAGATTTAAGGCAAGCAGGCTTCGTAAGGAGGCGGTGCGTCTCTATGCGGCGCTGTTGGGATGTCCGTTTGATTCCCTCTGGCAACGCGAGAAGCGCCAGAAGATGCGTAAGCTTGTGGCCGTGATGGCGCTGGGCATGACGATCGCCTTTGCCTTTTGCGTGTCCATCTATCGGAAGAATCTGGAGATTCTTGAGAGAAATCAGCAGATTGAGGAGCAAAACGTTCAGATTCAGAGTCAGAATCAGGAGATTCAGAGCCAAAACGTTGAGATTAAGGTGCAATATGAAGAGATTCAGGACAAAAACTCTGACTTAAAGCGCAGTGAGGCGGAAGCCTTGATCCGAAGCGGCAAGCTTTTGTATGAAAAGGGCGACACCCGCGGCGCCATTGCGAACGCGCGTCTTGCCGTTTCGACAAAGGAGGGGCGTGAGAGCGTTGGAGCGGAAGCGGAGTTCCTTCTGTATCGTGCCCTGGGCGCAGGACAGGACGAAAACTGTCTTCGCATCGTGGGCGTGATCGAGCAGAATGATGAAGTACACTGTATGGCACTTTCCAAGGACGGCTCTCGCATTTATACGCTGGGAAGCCGCGGGTATATCCGATGCTTTTCCACGGAGGATAATCAGCAGCTTTGGTTTGGAGATTCGCTTGCAAGAGGGTATTACTTTGATGCAACGGCAAGACACAGACTCCATGTTTTGGAGGACCAGGGGCTTCTTCTTTGCTGCATGGATGAGTGTGTGACGGCCCTGAATTTGGAGGACGGAAGCCTTGTCTGGTCGCATAATTCCGGTAGAAATGGATCAGTAGACTTTGCTTGTCTGTCCAATGACAAGAAGGCTCTTGCGGTCATTGATGACGACGGGGAACTGTTAGACGGCATTTATACCGTACGTCTCTTAGACGTGGCGACGGGTGAGACGCTTAAGGAAATCCCCATGCCTGAGATGTTTGATGACCAGACGTTAGCTACCAATGGTGTCGTTGCCTACGGTGATCAGGTCGGCGCTTTTTCGGAGGATGGCCGCTACATGACGGGCATGATCTATTCTGGTGAGTACACAAGCTACAGCCGTAAGGGCTATGTGCTCCTGGTGGATTTCGAAGAGGAAACGGTAAAGGTGCTTTCCACGGAGGATTATGAGGGACATTCTGCATATCCCTTTGTCATTGGCATGATCTGTCATGCGGATACCCAGACCGTGCTGGCACTGCATTACAGACCTGACGAGGGCGGCGTATCCATGGAGCAGATCTCCTTTAAGGGAAAGATCGGGGAGAAGTCCCTGGTACCCATGAGCCTTCCTGAGCGCGGCATGACAACGCCCTATGCGACAACCTTTGTGGTTGGACAAAACAACGCGATCATGGCATCCTGCCTAAGCATGAACCTGTTATACCGTTTGGATAATGGCGTGCTGGCAAATCACAGCCAGTCATCCGCAGAGAGCGTTCTTAAGAGAAGCTGGATCCATCAGGACACCTATGCGCGTTCTGATCTTGCGGCGGACGGAAATCATTATGCCTGGTACGGGTCCTACGGCTACTCCCTGTATCCTGTTTCTGAAAAGAAGCACATCGTCTTCTTGGAGATCACGGATGATTATGCTACGAGCGAGGGAGGCTATGGCTATGTCATGGACGAGAATCTGGTGCAGGTTATTGTCTGTGATGACAACCTTAGAAAACTCTATGTGCAGAAGCGGGCGCGGGATCCTGAGGTGAAGGCTCCGGATTGGACGAAGGAGCTGGTTGATGCACACGTAAAGGACATGTGCCTTCTTAAGGTCAATGAGGATACCCTGGTAGTCCTGCAGGATCTAGGCAATTCGCAGGCCGCTGCGCGCCTTTATTTTATCGACGTTGCTACGGATACGATAAAGAAAACGGTTGACATAAATTATGAGGATTTCGGTTCTTATGCGAGCATTCATCTGTTGGAAAATGCGGTATTTTGGGAAGATGAGAGGCATTTAACCTTTGAACATGCGCTAAAGCTCTATGTCTATGACATGGAGACAAAGCAGTGCAGCGTCCTTGTGGAAGAGGCTGCCAGTCATAGGATCGATCAAGAATATTGTAAGCTCTCGGGCGGGGAAGTGCTCCATGCATATCTCACCTACAAAAAGGATGCGGTGTATGGCGATGCCGGCGGCAGAGTCATGTGGCAGATCGGTGACGGGGAGATTCAGGAGGCTCTTGCAGAAGAAGGAGAGGAATGGGGTGGCCCTTATCTCACCTTTGGCGATGAATACTTTTATGTTGGGGAGAACGGTTACATTCTGGTCGGTTCCTGTGAGGGTGAAAACACCAGAAGAAATAAGCTGATCGCGATTGATACAAAGAGCGGCGCGAAATATGAGATTTTAGATCAGTGCAAGGAAGAAACACAGGGAACCGTGACTGTCGGAAAGAAAAAGCCTGTCTTTGCCGTATGGGATGCAGATGGCGTGATCCGCATTTATGATATTGCGACGCAGGCGGTAACGCAGGAAATCTCCATTCTCGAAGGACAGGTCGTTTCGGACTTCACCTTTGCAATGGAGGATGACGTCATTGCGATTTATACCAAGGATGGCTGGCTGTTTGTTTATGACGTGGCAACGGGCAAGGAACTGGCTTCCCGTGAAATGGGGGAGGCGAGCACCAATTCCGTGAAAAAGGAGCTCACCAGCTACGATGACCTCGAAAGGAATCGCCTTCTGTTTACCGCAACGGGCGAAAATGGATTGGTACTCGACGTGGCAAGCTGGAAGCAAACCATGATTTTGTATGATGAGGTGGACACGTTTTTCCCGAAGGAAAATAAGACCTACAAGCTCAATCGGGATCCTTCCCTCTATGAAAAATCCACGGAGACCATCCTTTGTCACAAGCTCCTTACGTTGGATGAATTGATCAACAAAATATACTAAAAACAGAAATAGAGTTTCCAAAGCGGGTGAATTGGTGGACAATTCACTCGCTTTTGTTTATTTTCTGCGTTTTCCCGTAAAAAATATGCATTTTTTTGTAGATTTGTAAATAGTTTTATGATACGATAAAACAGGATATTGGGTTGAAATATGCCCAAATATGAACAAAAAACGGAAATTGACTGATTCGGTCACAACCAAAATAGATGCAGCTTGGATGCTGGAGGTCACGACGATGAAAGAACGAATTACGAAAATGAGCATATTTAGGACGGTGATGAGCGTTTTGCTCCTGGCGGTGGCGCTGGGAATGGCAGCAAAGGTAGCTCAGGCTGCGAAAAATAGAGCGACGACGTTTGTCCTGGAAAAGATCCAGGGAGACGTACGCGTCGTGAGCAGCTCAAAGGAAGAAAAGTCCATTCTGGAAGGGATGCAACTCATTAACGGCGATCATCAGACCACGGGAGCAGAGAGCTATGCCTGGATGAGCTTGGATGCGTCGAAAGCCGTTAAGCTGGACGAAAATTCAGAATCTGCGCTTAAGAATGTGTGGTTTAGCAAAAAGCTGGAAGTTTATTCCGTCAAAGGAAAGCTCTTTTTCAACGTTTCGGTTCCCGTTGCTGAGGACGAAGCATTTAACATTCGTACCTCTACGATGGTCACCGGTATCCGTGGTACTTGTGGCTGGGTTGAGGTTTCCGACGACTGGAAGAGCACGGTATACCTTCTTACCGGTAAGCTGGAGTGTCTTGTCGTAAATCCCTTGGACAATGGCTCCCAGACCATTACCTTAATGCCTGGTCAGTATGCGGAGTTCTTTGTTTTCCCGAAGTCTGAGATCGAGGGAGAAGAGGCTTCCTGCGGCGTTACGACGAAAACCTTTGTAAAGGAGGAAATTCCCGGCTTTGTTCTGGAAGAACTCCTTGGAAATGACGAACTGATCCAAAAGATTTATGAGGAGACGAAACAGGAAATTGATTTAAGAGACCTGACCCCTACTTATGTTCAGAAGCGTATCAAGGAGGATCAGGAAAAGCATAAGAAGGAAAAGCAGGAGATCGAGGAAAAGGCTGCTGAGGAGCTGACGGTTGTTGAGAAGGAGCCCGTTTGGAAGCCGGAAAACATAAAAGCTTCCGCAGTGGCTTATCTGCTGATGCCTCAGAAGGCTGAGACCGTACAGAAGTATTTGAATCAAGAAAAGTATCAGAAGGTTGTTCTGGTTCCCGGATCTGGTTCCGAGAAGGACAACACGCTGAAGGTAGACATTGCACTTACCACGCCTGCAGGGAAAACGCTGGAGGCTTATGCGGGCGTGCCCGTAGAAGTGCTTCCGAACTATAGCCTGACCGTAGATGGAACGGCGCATCTGACAAAGCTGACCAATGAGGGTACCGTGACTGTTCGAAGCGCGAATACTCTGGAGATCGAAGAACTCCTAGTAAACCTTGGCGTTCTTGAAATTACGGAGAGCGGACGTCTCGTGCTGAAAAAGACAATGGAGACGAGCGGATCCTTTGTGAACTCTGGTGTCGTAGAAGCGGCTCCTGACGCAACGGGCGATGAAATGATTCGCATCAATGGCGGTAAGGTCGTTATGCTGTCAGGTATGATTTCCTCCAACCGTCATGATACCATTATGCGTCTTGCGGATGGTGCACAAGCAGAATTCCAGTTCGCTGGCGGCATGATCGCCAATGAAATGGAAGATGGTGCTTCCATTCTGGCAAGGGAAGAGGACTTCCAGGTAACGGTTCTTGGCACGGACATTCAGGGCGTTACGAATACGATTCTTGGTAAGGGCGCCGTACTTGAAAAGTACAATGCAGGCTCTGTCTTCCGTAAGGATGAGAGATACCACCTGATCGAGCTGGATAAGGTTGACAGCTATCCCGTAGTCGTGGCGAAGGTTGAGCACGGAACCATCATTGCTCCGAGCCGCGTCGAGGTAGGTGCGAAGGTTACGCTGACTGCCATTCCTGATGAAGGCTATCAGTTGGAATACCTTTCCGTAAATAACTATAACTCAAAGACGAAAAAGGTCGGCAGCTCCGTTTCTCTTTCTGCAGAGCAAAGCTTTATCATGCCCTCGAGCGACGTCATCGTTGGCGGTTCCTTTATTGAAATCGCAGGCGAGCCGAAGTATCAGGTTACCGTAAGACGCGCAGACGGCGGCAGCGTAAGGGCAAGTGCTACGGAAGCAAAGGCTGGAGAGACCATTCAGATTACCGTTCAAAATGGCGCAGGCCATGAGCTTGAGGGTCTGACCGTCAAGGATGAGGACGGCAATGCCGTAGGCATTACCACGAGTGGTAATGGCTATGCATTTACCATGCCTGAAATGAATGTTACGGTAACGCCTTCCTTCCGTACTCTGGAATACAATGTCGTATTCTATGATGACGACAAGAGAACCGTTTTGAACCAGCAGACGCTGAAGTATGGCACCGTTCCTAGGTATGAGGGCACGAAGCCTGAAAAGAGCGCGGATGCGCAGCATACCTATACCTTCGCAGGCTGGCAGATGGAAGAAGAAACCTATGCGGCAGATGCCATTCTTCCCGAAGTAAAGGGAAATATGGTATTTACGGCAGTATATGCGATGAAGGTTGTTGAGGAACCTTATGTTGCACCTACGATCTTTACCGTGACCTGGAGAAACTGGGACGGCACCGAGCTGGAAAAGGATACCGGACTTACCAATGGTGCAACGCCGAGCTATGACAGTACAATCCCGACGAGGGATGCAGGTGCGGAGTTTTCCTATGATTTCGCAGGCTGGACTTCTGCCTTTGGCGAGTATGGCGCTACGGAATCCCTTCCTGCGGTGACGGGAGACATTACCTACACTGCAAGATTTACGCACACAACGAGAAAATATACCATTACCTGGCTGAATTACAATGGCGAGTTATTGGAAACGGATGAGCTGGTTCCTTATGGAAGCATGCCTACCTATGATGGCGAAACACCTGAGAAGAATGTAGAAGATCTGCAGTACAGCTACATCTTTGCAGGATGGGATGCGGCAATCGTTCCCGTTGCAGGAAATGCTACTTATAAGGCAACCTATACACAGGAACTGAATTCCTATACGATCCGCTTCCTGAATGAGGATGGCTCTGTGATGGAGACATTGGAAAACGTCGATTATGGCACCATGCCTGCTTATACGAGCATTCCTACCAAGACGGGAGATGATCAGTACAGCTATGACTTCGCAGGCTGGAATCCTGAGCTGACGACCGTCGAGGGAGATACGGATTATACCGTAGTCTTTACGCAGAGAATCAATAAATATAAGGTCATTTGGTTAAACGAAGGAGGAGCTCCGCTTAAGACGCAGGAGGGCATTGAGTATGACACGATTCCTTCCTATCCTGAAGCAAGCAACCCCACGAAGGGTACCGACGCTCAGTATACCTATGAGTTCGCGGGCTGGAAGGTTGGGACCACCCCGTATGCAATTGGAACGACGCTTCCTCCAGTACATGGTGACGTAACCTTTACGGCATACTATACACCAACGCTGAGACAATTTGACGTAACCTTCCTTGATGAAGATGGCACAACGCCGATTCAGAATACAACCAAGTTTGATTATGGAACGCTAGCTACGACCTATGCGCCTGCTGATCCCACGAAGACGGCATCGGGGCAGTATACCTATGCATTCGCTGGCTGGACGCCTGACAACGGAACGACTGTTTATACAAAGGCACAGCTCCCGATGGTAACGGACGACGTGGTTTATAAGGCAACCTATACCACGACCATTCATCCTTTGAGCGTGAGCCTTGATGCGCAGAGCTTGGATCTCTTTGTGGGAGGAACAGCGGCAACCCTGACGGCGACCATTACCCCTTCGGATGCTGCAAACCAGAATGTTCTTTGGTCAAGCGACGACGAGTCTGTTGCAACGGTAACTGGAAATGGTTTGACCGCAACCGTGACCGCAGTTGCCAATGGTACGGCTATCATAACCGTAAAGACCGAGGACGGCGGCTATGAGGCGTCTTGCACCGTGACCGTAAAGACAAGCGTAACGGGCGTGAACCTGGATAAGACGGAGCTGAACGTTTACCTTGGAACGACCGAAACCCTGCAGGCAACGGTTGCTCCTGCAACTGCCAGCAACCAGAAGCTGATCTGGACGAGCGGAGATAATGACATTGTATTTGTATCGACAGTTGGTGCTGCAAGCGCCGAAGACGTTGGAAAGGTAACCGTTCATCCCGTGGCAGCCGGAACTACGACAATCACGGTAACGACTGAGGACGGCAGCTTTGAGAAGAGCTGTGCGGTTATCGTTAAGGGCTATACCGTAACCTTCGTAAATGACGACGATGCACATACGCAGTTAAATCAGCAGCTGAACGTCGCCAAGGATGTAATCCCGTCCTTCGCAGGTGCAGCTCAGCCGACCAAGACTGCAGATCTGCATTATACTTACACCTTCGCAGGCTGGCAGGTTGGCGAGACGAAGTATCCTACGGGAACGGCGCTTCCGAAAGTAACGGGCGACGTAACCTTTACGGCATACTATAACAATGTTGTAATACCATATAATGTAACCTTCGTGGACGAAGACGGAACAACGCCCCTGAAGGTGGCGACCGCATACGAATATGAAACGCTCGGAAGTGCCATCGAAGTGCCTGCGACGCCTACGAAGACCTCATCTGCAGAGTTCGACTATACCTTTGCAGGCTGGATCGTAAAGGGATCAGACGGATCGGTTAAGTATATGACGAATGCAGACTTGCCTAAGGTGACGGAAGAAGTCATCTATCAGGCAACCTATACCTCGACCACGAGGTCTTATGACATCACCTTCCATTATGACGGTTCGGACGACACGAAGACCCATGTGCAGCAGGTGGCTTATGGCACCGTGCCCGTATATGACGGAAACGCACCTACGAAGACAGGAACGGCTCAGATTTCCTATGTTTTTGCAGGCTGGCAGGACGTGGACGGAACTCCCGGACTTTCTTCCGTAACTGGCGCAAAGGATTACTATGCAACCTTTGGCGAGTCTGGAAATACCTTTAACATTACCTATCACCTAAATGCGGGTACGGATGCGTCCGCAAAGGTTGAAAATGCCGTTACGTCTTACGTCTATGGCGTTGGCGCAACGCTGCCCACGGCTGCAAAAGTCACCAGGGACGGCTATGAATTCAGCGGCTGGTATACGACGGCTACGCCTACGGCAAATGATACGG
>JAEEGG010005148.1_pt1 | contig 31277 bp, 22 predicted proteins | sample 9134161 | NCBI WGS metagenome assembly JAEEGG01 (sample SAMN16246543, study PRJNA631951) | gut metagenome | biome: gut microbiome; feature: rumen; material: CR-attached | host: Bos | place: Iran: Karaj | collected 2018-10
GGTGTGTCTTTCCCCCCTTAAGGTTGACCATCATACCTATACCGCAGGCATCATGCTCATTCTGAGGGTCGTATAAACCGTATTTTTTCATATAATATTAAAACTTTCAATACCTTTTATTCAATTTCCAACTATCGTTTGAGAATTGTTGCTCATCAGTTGATGAACAACAATTCACGATACTTCGGCAGCGGCCACATATCGTTGTCAACCACCTCCTCAAGCTTATCAATGGTCTTACGCAGCGGGAACAGAGACTCGGCAATATCGTGGTAAGCAAGAGCCTTCTCATATTCGCCCTCAATTACGTTAGCCTTCTTGCGGGCCTCGACCATATCATCAACCTGAGTCTTGAGTTTGTTAACCAGATCAGAGATCTTGGTAACGAATCCCATGCTTACAGCAGCCATATCCTTGTAGTTGTCACCGTAAACATCCTTCATAAGGTCGATGTTCTTGAGCAGCTTGGTCTGATACTCAAGTGCGGCAGGAATGATGTGGTTCAGAGCCATACGACCGGTTACGCGAGCCTCGATCTGTACCTTCTTGGTATATATCTCCCACTTAACCTCGTTACGGGCCTCAAGTTCCTTCTCGGTGTAAACACCCAGCTTGGTGAACAGCTCGATAGCCTTGGGAGTGGTGAATGACTTGAACATCTCAGGAACGTTGGTCAGAGTATCCAGACCACGCTTCTTGGCCTCGGCCTTCCACTCATCGGTATAACCGTTACCGTCAAAGCATACAACATCAATAATGCTCTTGATGATGGGCTTCAGGGTATCCATGATGGCTATGTTCAGAGCCTTACCGGCCTTAAGTTCCTTGTCGACATCGGCCTTGAAGGCAATCAGCTGCTCGGCTACGGCTGCGTTCAGAGTGGTCATTGCACCAGCGCAGTTTGCGCTTGAACCAACGGCACGGAACTCAAAGCGGTTACCGGTGAATGCGAACGGTGAAGTACGGTTACGGTCGGTGTTATCAACGAATATCTCAGGAATCTCAACCAGACCTACTGACTTACCCTTCTTGCCGGCAATCTCGATAGGAGTATCGGACGGAACCTCAAGCAGTTTCTTGAGTACGGCAGTCATTGTACGACCAAGGAAGGCCGATACGATTGCGGGAGGTGCCTCGTTGGCGCCCAGACGGTGAGCGTTGGTAGCGGTTGCGATAGAAGCCTTCAGGATATCGTTGTGCTTCTGTACGGCAGCCAGAACGTTTACAAAGAATGTAACGAACTGCAGGTTACCCATAGCATCCTTACCGGGAGCGAGCAGCAGTGTGCCGGTATCGGTACCCAGTGACCAGTTGTTGTGCTTACCTGAACCGTTGATACCATCGAACGGCTTCTCGTGGAACAGAACAACGAATCCGTGCTTGCGGGCGATGCTGTTCATCACGTTCATCATCTGCTGGTTCTGATCGTTTGAAAGGTTGGTCTCACCGTAGATGGGAGCAAGCTCGAACTGGTTGGGAGCAACCTCGTTATGACGTGTCTTAAGAGGAATACCCAGCTTGTAACCGGCAATCTCGATGTCGCGCATGAAAGCGGCAACACGTGAAGGAATGGCACCGAAGTAGTGGTCATCCAGCTGCTGGTTCTTTGATGAGGCGTGACCCATCAGTGTGCGGCCTGTAAGCATCAGGTCGGGACGTGCTGCGTAGAGGTCCTCATCAACCAGGAAGTACTCCTGCTCCCAACCCAGGTATGAGTATACCTTCTTTACTTTGGAATCAAAGAGCTGGCAGATAGGTACTGCAGCGTCGCTGACAGCCTTAAGGGCCTTCTTAAGAGGAGTCTTGTAGTCAAGAGCCTCACCGGTATATGAAATGAATACTGTAGGTATGCAGAGAGTGTCATCCTGTATGAACACAGGTGATGTGGGATCCCATGCAGTGTAACCGCGGGCCTCGAAAGTGGCACGGATACCGCCGCTGGGGAATGATGATGCATCAGGCTCCTGCTGTGCAAGTGCTTTGCCGTCGAAAGTCTCGATCATACCGCCCTTGCCATCGTACTCCATGAATGAGTCGTGCTTCTCGGCAGTACCGTCGGTAAGCGGCTGGAACCAGTGTGTAACATGTGTTACTCCGTGCTCCATAGCCCAGGTCTTCATACCTGCAGCAACTCCATCAGCAGTCTTGCGGTCCAGAGGCTCGCCATTGTCAATGCAGTTCACAATAGCTTTGAAGGTCTTGTCATCAAGATACTTGCGCATCTTGTCACGGTTGAACACCAACTCGCCGAAATACTCCGAAGTCTTCTTGGCGGGTGTCTCCACTACAGCAGCCTTCTTCTTGAAAGCATCCTGTATCACATCAAATCTAAGTTCACTCATAATTGTATTGTTTTGTGGTTTTTGTTCTTGTTTGTTATTAAAGACGAAAGGCCAGTCCAAGTGGGCCAGCCTTTTCGTTATGTTTAAAGATAAGTGTTGCCGATTGACTTACTCCCCGGCTGGAGAGAGAATAGCCAAACAGCCGCAGACATTACGCTTAGGATTGAAACCAACCTCCAGAGCATATCTGAAACCATATTCTATCAACACTTTCATATCTTCGATCGTCTTTATGTATCAAAAACGATGCAAAAGTACGAATAAATGTTGCAATTTGAAAACGATTCTCCATTATTTTTTCACAAAATGATATTAAAAAAATGTTATCTGCAGCAAACCGATATTTAAAAGGCTTATTTGTAGGCATTTTCGTGTACACCCTTTACTGCACGACCGCTCGGATCGTTCAGTTTACGGAAACTTGCATCCCATTTCAGAGCCTCAGCAGTAGAGCAAGCTACGCTTGGTACGCTGGGTACGCACTTGGCTGCTGATGCGCTTGGGAAATGCTCCTCAAATATGCTGCGATAGTAATATTCCTCCTTGTTCATGGGAGTGTTGATGGGGAAACGCTCCTCAGCATGAGCCATCTGCTCATCGGTTACTGCGGCAGCGGTAATCTCCTTCAGAGTGTCAATCCAACTGTAACCTACTCCATCGCTGAACTGCTCCTTCTGGCGCCATGCAACGCTCTCGGGTAACATATCGGCAAAAGCCTCACGAACCACACGCTTCTCAATCTCATGACCCGGGCACATCTTAGCCTTGGGGTTCATGCGCATTGCAACATCCAGGAACTCCTTGTCCAGGAAAGGTACTCGGCCCTCAACGCCCCATGCTGCCAGTGACTTGTTGGCACGCAGGCAGTCATAAAGGTGCAGTTTTGAGAGCTTACGTACGGTTTCCTCATGAAATGCCTGGGCATCGGGAGCCTTGTGGAAATAGAGATAACCTCCAAATACCTCATCGGCCCCCTCGCCGCTCAGCACCATCTTGATACCCATGCTACGTATAACTCGGGCAAGCAGGTACATGGGAGTGCTGGCACGTACCGTGGTAACATCATATGTCTCAATGAAGTATATCACGTCACGAATGGCATCCAGTCCCTCCTGGACTGTATAGTTGATTTCATGGTGTACTGTACCTATGTGTTCGGCAACCTCGCGAGCCTTAGCCAGATCCGGAGCACCCTTCAAACCTACCGCAAACGAGTGCAGACGCGGCCACCAAGCCTCCTGCTGGTCATCGGTCTCAACACGGCGTGCAGCGTTTTTCTTTGCTATGGCCGATATCACCGAACTGTCCAGACCGCCCGACAGAAGCACTCCGTAAGGAACATCGCACATAAGCTGACGCTTTACGGCTGCCTCAAGGGCATCGTGGAGTTCCTCTATGCTGGCGTCGTTGTCCTTGACAGCCTCATACTTGAACCAGTCACGGGTCCACCAGCGCTCAATATGTCCGGTGCGGCTGCTCAGGAAATGTCCGGGCAGGAACGGCTCGTACTCAGGGCAGATACCCTCAAGAGCCTTAAGCTCGCTGGCAACGCAGATATGTCCTTCCTTATCCTTACCGATGTAAAGAGGAATAACGCCTATCGGGTCACGTGCAATCAGGTATTCATCACGCTCGGCATCATAAAGAGCAAAGGCAAAAATACCGTTCAGGCGCTCCAGCATGCGGATAAAGTCCTCCTGGCTGCCGCCTGCACGAACTGCATCGCGGTAAAGCGCCAGGATAACCTCGCAGTCACTGCCGGTACTGAATGTGTATCGGCCCTCATACTCACGGCGTATTGCCTGATGGTTGTAAATCTCACCGTTAACGGCCAGCACCTGCAGACGGTCCTCACTGAACAGAGGCTGACCGCCCGACTGGGGATCGACAATACTCAAACGCTCATGAGCCAGTATGGCAGAGCCTCCGCACCAGATACCGCTCCAGTCCGGACCGCGATGACGAATCCTGCGACTCATTTCCAACGCACGCTGTCGTAACTGCTCTGACTGCTCCTTAATCCTGAAGATTGAAACTATTCCACACATAGTATTTATTGTTTTTGTTATTTATTCGCCTTGCCGTTTGGAACAAAAAAAAGACTGATCAAATTGACCAGTCTTTTATGTTTTGTTCTTTATATACCTGAATGATTAGCTTTCCCGCTGGCCAAAAGAAGTAACCATCCGAACCTGATTATTATTCTGGTTCTGATTCTGGTTATTCTGATTATTATTGGCGGTGTAAGCCAAAATTCTAGCCATCGATCTTGTTTTTGCTAAATTTCAATCGCAAAATTAAACACTCTATTTGGAACCACCAAAGCATTTAGCAGGAAAATATCACTTTATCGCAATATTTTTTGCACTGCTTACATTTTGCCACCTTTATATATAATAGAGTTGCATTTTGTCAAAATGACACCAAAGGGGTCAGGCCCCAATGGTACCGAATACTAATGTAGTATTTTTTTGCCGATATCGGCAAGAATTGCGGACTTAAATATAATAACACATGTTTCAAGAAATGAGTAATTTTGCATCCGATTATGAAGAAGCGCAAGTGGACATTCCGGCTGTTTGTAAGGCTCCCCCTACTCTTTATCGCACTGAGCTTTGCGCTGGTGCTGCTGTTGCGCTATGTTCCTGTCAAATACACTCCGCTTATGCTTAAGCGTAGCATCGAGAACCGGAAATCGGACACATTCAAGACCCAACACACATGGGTAAGCCTGGACCAGATATCACCTCAACTTGTCAAAGCGGTCGTCCTGACCGAGGACCAGAAGTTCTACGACCACAAGGGTTTTGATTGGGAGGAGATCCGTAAGATGCGTGAGGACCACATAAACAAAGGAACTAAACTGCGCGGCTGCAGCACCATTTCGCAGCAGACTGCCAAGAACGTATTCTCATTCGGCACCCGAACCGGCACCAGAAAGGTCTGGGAGGCCTACTGGACAGTTCTGATTGAGTTGCTTTGGACCAAGGACCGAATCATGGAGGTTTACCTCAATATCATAGAGATGGGACCGGGCATTTACGGGGCCGAAGCAGCCGCCGAGCACTATTTCAAATGCCACGCCGACAAACTGACCCGCAGGCAGGCCGTATCCATAGCGATATGCCTGCCCAACCCGCTAAGGAGTAACCCCACCAAACTCACTCCTTATCAAACAAGCCGTTGCAACCGTCTGTTGCAGCAGATGCAGTAAAAAAAACGAACAATTGAATATGGAAGACCAGCTGTACTACAACATGTTCCAGGACCGTCTGGAAAGGGAATTGCTTAAGTTATGTACCGATGCCGGAATGCTTGAAGGCATTCTGTTAAGGTCCGATGACATCGACCTTAAATGGAAGGAACTTGCACCGGAATATATTGCCGACGGCGTAAAGGAGATTGCCGCCTACCCTACGGTTTCAGTTGCCTGGGCGGGTTATATCGGTATGGCTGTAGCATGCTGGTGGAACCGCGATTGGGCCAAACTCAAGGGACAGCCTTACAGCGTGCTGCTTGGTCCCAACGGCTTTGACGATATGGATGACCATATCCTTAAAGACATACTGGGCTTGCTTCCCGATGGAAAACAAGCCCAGCAGATTAGGTCTCTCATGCAGACCTGCGCCCAGACCGCAGTGACTTTCATTCGTCAGGAGAAGATTGAACCTCAGAGCCCCAGGGCATTCTACGTATATGCCCGCGCCGTCCAGGTTATGTTCTCAATCGGTGCAGCCATTGAACTGCACCGTCTGGGTTATGAGATGAAGAAACTCCAGTAGTTATCCCTTATCTATACTTTCCTCCACAAGTTTGAGCAGGCCCTTTGAGTCAAGCTGACTGCGTAGGGTCTCATCGTGGAAATCGGTCAGGAACTTGATCAGATAATCCACGATGCTGTCTGAGAACACTCCGCGTGATGTGTATATTGCACGGTCCTTGGCCAGTTCCTTGGCTGCCTCAACGCAGCAACCCGGCAACTGCTCAAGTGCTTCCTGTACGGCGCGGTTCTTCTCATCGTGGATGTTCACGCCAAGTCCGACATATGTCTTATCGGCTACAGCCAAACCATCGGGCATCTCAAAGCCGTGACGGGCAGCACAACAAAGTGCGGCCATAAGCAGGTAGGTATCGGCAAAACCGTCGCTGGCACGCCACTCGAATGTCTGTTTGTCACTGAAATCCTTATCGGCGGCCGTTTCAAGCGGGTTGCACTTGGCAGCCATATCCATACGCTTGAGCCATCCCAGCGGTACGCGTACAAGGGCGCTGCGGTTGGAGAATGACCAGCAGAGTGATGTGGGAGCCTCCTGATGCGGAACCAGACGCATGAATGATAGCGGATGCGGGTTACCGAATGCAGGCAGTGATGTACCGGCTGCCATGTATCCGGCAATTGCCTTGCGGCACTCTTCAGTAAGTTCGCCATTCTTGGTCATGACAGACTTGCCGTTACGAGTAAACTTGCAGTGAACGTGCATTCCGGATCCGGCCTTGCCCACGGTGATCTTGGGAGCAAAAGTAAGAGTTACGCCGTACTGGTATGCCAGCTGACGCATAACCCACTTGGCTACTACCAACTGATCGGCAGCATCCTCTATATCGGTGGGCAGGAATTCAATCTCATTCTGCTCGTAGATTTTGCCATCCTGAGTAAAGTTACCAACCTCACTGTGACCGTACTTGATCAGACCGCCGCACTGGGCAATCAGTTTCATGGCTTCGGTACGCAGATCCTGGAACTTGCAGAACGGTGCACTCTCGTGATAGCCACGCTGATCAGGGGTAAGGTAAAGGTCTTCGGCCTCAGATATTACGTAATATTCAAGCTCACCCATTGCCTGCATTTTAAGACCGGTTACTGCAGTAAATTCCGTGTGTGCCTTGTGCAATATGTACTGCGGGCTGCTCTCAAACTGGTTTCCCTCGCGGTCAAAGTATGAGCACAGAAGGTCAACTGTTGGAACATCGGCAAACGGGTTTACAAAGGCAGTCTTGTAGCGCGGCAGCACATACAGATCACTCTTACCGGCCTCTATGAACGGGAACAGGCTGGAGCCGTCAACACGCTCGCCCGCCTGGAGAATGCTCTCCAGGTGTGCGGCACTGTTTATTACAAAATTAAGGGTTTTGAGTTTGCCGTCCCAACCGCAGTAGTGCAGGTTTATGAACTGCACCGCATTCTCGCGGCAGTAACGGATTATGTCATCACATGTAAACTCGCTGGCAGGCTTACCAAGAAAGCGCACCAGCAGATTAGGATTCATCTCAATGTTCTTGTCCATATATTCGCGTTTTTGAATCGTTAGCAATCAGGTAGCGCGAATATAAGAATTTTTTCATGACATCGATTATTATTTGTTTGATTTACTTCTAATCTCCTTTCCGAACGGAAGCAGTGCGGCTATGGCAATCTTGAAATGAGCCAGGCCCAGAGGTATTCCAATAATTGTAATGCAAAATACCAGGCCGCAAAGCGCATGCAGTATTGCTATCTCCCACCATCCTAGCAGTATCCAGAGGATATTGAATCCCATACCCAGGCAACTGGGCTCGTTGGGACGGTCCCCAAGTTCCTTGCCGAACGGCCATAAGGCATAAGCACCGATCTTGAACATCTGCAGTCCGAAAGGTATACCTACTATCGTTACACACATAAGCAGGCCTGCAACGAAATAGAGCAGACTTGTGACAATGCCTCCAAGCAGGAGCCAAAAGATATTTCCCAGTGTATTCATCTTGAAAAAGGTTTTGTGCAAAAATAAAAAAACTCTCCTTTTATATTGTTATTTTTAATATTTTTGCAATCTATCAATTATTACTAAACTATCATACTCAATAGGACTTTTCAGGATAATGGAAACAACTTTTGCTGTTTATATATACACCATATGCATGACTGTCATTTTTATTTTGGCCTTTCTGTGTTGGATTAAGCGCAAAGAAGTAAATGACAGGGCACGAACAATCCTAGCCATAATCAATTTCTTTTTCGGACCGTTGTTGGCAGTTTACATTACATTTTTAAGCGCAGGAAAAGTATCCACAGTTCACGCAATGTTTACGCCAGCCTTATGCATAGGAGGTTTTTATGCATTTGTATCAATCATGTATTATCCTATTGAGGTTATAAGACCGAATTGGTTAAAAGGTCGGAAGCTGTTATATCCGTTAATTCCTGCGTTTTTGGTAACCATTCCCTTGTTATTCGGAATACGCTTTCGTGATATCCTAAGCTTCAACGATATTATTGAACATTGGTACTCTATTGATGTCCTGATCAGGATATTCCCGGTTTTGTATATCGCAATCGGCTCACTTATGTTCCTGTTCATCCCATACAACTGGCGTAAGTCAAGTGCCGACAGCCATTTTATACGTATGTATGTAATCTTTGCAGAAATAACAGCTGTCTTTTTTTTCTGGAATTGTCTGGCCGGAAGCCAACTGGTATCTGATATCCATATCTTATGGTGCACCTTTTTCACTTTGTGTTTAGGTTACTACGAGCTGAGAATGCGAGTCTTACCTCCTATTGACACACTGGATCTGCCGGATGAGCCGGAACCAATACAGGAAGACCAGGACGATGAAGACCGGGCCGATGACCTTTGGCAGCGTATCAGTCACCAGATGCAAAAGCATGAGATATGGCGCAACCCCGATGCTACCGTTGAGATAATGAGCCGAGCCGTAGGAACCAACCGTATTTACGTAGCCGATTGCATACGCGAGCACACGGGATTAACCTTCAATGATTACCTGAACAAGTGGCGCACCGAGTATATGGCCGATAAGCTCCGCCAGAATCCCTACCAGGACCAGAAACCTCTCTACTTTGAGATAGGATACCGCAACCGTCAGACAGCATACCGCAACTTTATAAAGTTCATAGGCTGCTCGCCGAGCGATTTTGTCGCCTCACTTTGACACATTTGTAAAAGGCTGGTAATCAGCCTTTTTCTTTTTTGCAACCACAAATTTCAGAATTGTAACGTCCCTTTGCGGAATTTGCAACGTCGTATTTCGGCATTGCAACTTCCGCCCTACACGCCTGTTTTTATTCTTTAGTAACATTGCAGCGCAAAAGTTTTGATTACAAACATCAAACAATACAATAAACTCAATGGTACTTAAATTCAAACAAGCGTTTTCAGTCAAACGCACAATGCAAGCAGTCATCATAATGATGCTCGCACTTTTTATGGGGCCGCAGAAAGCATATGCCGGCAGTATAGACCTTAAGGACTACCGTCTGTTCTACGGCATGGGGTTCAACTACGATGACAATAACCTCCATTTTTCGATGGAGGTCAAGAACGTCTATGGCTCTGACGAGGGTTTCTACGAGCAGTATGGAGGACTGGGAATCTATGTCAGTAAGGACAACGGCCAGAATTGGCAACAAATTCTCAATCTAAGATGCGGTGACGGTGAAGGCATCTCAACCGTTAATGGTTGGAACTGTTGGCAGTCCGAGCAGCACAGAGGACATGACGGAAACAACTCAATAGTCTCAGAGGTTTGCTTTTATGTACCTTTAGATTGGCGTAACTGCAATCTTAAATTCAAATGTCAGGGTAACTGGTCTGAAAAGAACGGTAAGAATATGACTTGGATCTACAAGGAGGTAGACTATTCAATATATTACACATTTGAGGTACGTGAACTGTATTGGAACGGTGACTACACCCTTGATCCCGACGGAACAATCAATATCCCGTACAGGACCGGAAGTGCCAAGAATACTGATGATCACACCTTGTTGTACGCGTTCATTGACGGTTCCTACCGTTATGAGATTGGCGACAAGCCAATTAATCTGAACGGAGGCATATACTCCTTCAAACTGCAGGACATAGGAATGGACATGCTCTCAACGTTCACCGTTCAGCCATACAACATGTACTCTCATCACAACGACATGTGGGGCGGCACACAGTACACACTAAAGACAGCCGATATGAGGACATTCTATCCTATGCCCTACGCCACCAATCTGTCTGGCGCATTCGACCAGCTCAATAATGAGATATCATTGACATGGAACATCTCAAATACCGATCATTATGACGGACATTGGGCCATATACCGTAACGGACAGCGTGTAGGCGCAGTTGATCAAAACGAATCGTCATACACTGACTCCGGTTTTGAAAACGGAAACGTTGAGTATCGGGTTTATTACGAGTTGTCAAACTGGCCCGAAGGAACACAGATCGACCTTCTTAAAAGTAATTCCATATCGGTCAATGCCAAACGTTCAATCCCCGTGCTGAACGCCAATGCCGAGAGCCAATCGGACCGTATTGTATTCACCTGGAACTCTGACGGCTATCCGCTGGATTGGGGCAACAAGTTCAACATCTATGTTGACGACGAGGCCGAACCTATAATTACTATAGTACCTGCCGACAACCAGACCAGTTTCAAATGGGAGCACCGCTCTACCGACAAACATGGCCAGCGTGAGACCACACAGATTGACGGTACCAACTATTACTATACCGAGGAGCCGCTTAACGCATGCACACCTCACGACTATCGCATCGAAGGTGTCATCGGCTCATCTACACTCTCATCGGTCACCATACAGAAAAAGGCTGTAGGCGACGGAACGCTGTTCTACTCTTTTGACGCCACAAAGGGAACATATCCCGGCAAAGTAAGACTTTCATGGCATGTGGACCTTAATGGATCAAAAACAGCCAAGACTTACTATATAGAACGCAAACGCGCCGAGGATGATCAGGACCAATGGAGCGAGATATACCGCACATCAAGTACTGACGATTATCTTCTGTACACCGATGACACACCGTTGTCAGGCGTATATTACGAATACCGTGTTACCGTAATCGACAAGTGTGAAGACGGTGAGGAAAAGACCAACTATATAGAGAACATAGGTTTCTCACAGACCTCAGGAACGGTTAGCGGCCGAATAACATACGGCAGCACCGGAAGCGCAGTAAGCGGAGCCGATGTCATTGTAAAGAAACTTTCCACCGATCCCATTAGCGATCAGTTCTATGCACTCCACTTCACCAGTACTCTGGGTGAAGCCGCCTGGCTTTATACTGATGGTAATTATGCCGATAAGACTTTCGCGGATAACGACTTCACCGTTCAGACATGGATCTGTCCCGATGAACTGTCAGACAGCAAGATAATCCAGTTCAAAGGCGATGATTGCTACATAGGTATTACCGCTCAGGGAAAAGTAACCTTCAACGGTATTGTATTTGATAATGTTACCATCAACGCCAAGAGCTATTCACATCTGTCCATCATCCGCAAGGGAGCTGATGTAACCTGTCATGTGATCTACATCGACCCCAAACAAGGTATTACGACATATCATGACAGCATCACGCTCCCGTCGGCCACACTATCACTGAGCAGTGCCACACAGTTGGCTATAGGTCACTTCAAAGGATACCTTGACGAGTTCCGTCTTTGGACCAAGGCTCTCTCGATAGATGAAATTGAGGAGAACTACGACCACCTGCTGGTAGGTAACGAGAAAGGCCTTGAGACCTACTGGACTTTTGATGAGAATCTGCGCGCACAGTTCTTTGACTATTCACGCAACGGTACCGTATATCACCAGCATCACGGTATAACCCGCACCAATACCGAGCCCTCGACCATAACTCCCAAGAAACTGGAACTCAAGGCCAGGACCGATGTTGACGGTAACTATATTATACAAGGTGTACCGTTTATGGGCGAAGGAACGACCTATGAGATTATTCCCTCGCTGGGCATCCACACATTCAGTCCAAGCAAGCAGCTCAGGTATGTCAGCAGCAACTCGCTGGTTCATAATGCTACCGATTTCACCGATGACTCGTCATTCCCGGTATCAGGTACTATCCGCTATTCACACACAGACTACCCTGTTGAGGGAGTCCTTTTCTATGTAGACGGACAGATATGTGCCAAGGACGGACAACCCGTCACCACCAATGCAAACGGACAGTTTGAGATCAGCGTACCTATAGGTAAGCACTACATCACCGTTCAGAAGGAGGGTCACACCTTTGAACTTAACGGCCGATACCCCGAAGATCCCAACAACACGGGAACACTCGAGGAGTTCTTTGACGCCAGAAAGAATCTGGAGTTCTGGGACAACACTCTTGTAACCGTAGTAGGACGTATAACCGGAGGATTCATCGAGGACCAGAAGCCTCTTGGCTTTGGACTGAGCCACAACAACATCGGACAGGCCACCATACAACTGGAGGCTGTTCACTCCATGAATATGAAGAAGGTTGAAAGCGGCCTTATGTCAGATTATGTGTCCAGCGATGCCATTATGAACGTCGATTCGCCCACCAAAGCCGTCAATAGTGTGGCTTTCCGAAATAGTGGAAACATAGAACAGACAAGAATCATAACCATCAAGACCGATCCCAAGACCGGCGAGTTCGCAGCTTTGCTCCCGCCCGTGGATTATCTGGTAAAAAGCGTCACTATTGAAAAGAATCCGGATATTGAACTGGGGTCGCTTTCAAACATCATAGCAAGCGATCCCACAACTACATATACCGATACGCTTGTAACAGAAGATGGCGAGCAGTACTTTGAGTATGTAGCCCAATTCAAGAAATCCTACTACACCGACCCCATTCTTGAGGTCACTCAGGTAAATGCCGATGGTGCATTCGGTGAAGAGAAGTTGGAATATAAGGACAAGAGCACCAGAGAGACTGTCATGCTCTATACCAAAAATGGCGACCAGACTGATTACACATTCAGTTATCCTGTATTCAAGCAGGCTAACAAATACACGTTCGATGTCAAGGGATACGAGGTTTATACCAACAAAGACGGTGATAAGCCTGTTATAGACAAGGTTCCGCTACAGAACGTTGAGGTTGTATTCAGCAATCAGATGGGAACCGGACAGGAGGTTGTCATTGACGCCGACCTCACCCCCGAGGATGATGATCAGGACGGAGACCTGGGCAGCACCATACCCGATGTGGTAACACTTGACGACAACGGTTATGCACAGTACGAGTGGCAGGCCGGTCTTCCCAACATAACCAGCCCCTTCACCCTCTATCTGGCCGCAACATTCACACATGTGGACAAGACATATTCATGGGACGGTATAGAAGGTATAGTAACAGGTGCACTTCCCTCGGGTAATAACTTCGTTACCGCAGGTCCGGACCTGGTTTCAATGATAATCCGAGATCCGGGAGGCACAGGCTCACAGGCCTATATAGAAAAGGGTGAGACCAGAACCACCACATTGACCACAGATGTTGAGGTATCCTACAACAGGGAAGATGTGAGTCATAACGAGATAGGATTCAAACTGATTCAGTTCAACGGCGTCGGCGTAGGTGCCATCTCCGGTATCATAACTGACAACAGTCAAATTGCTACAGTGGACGTAGGCTTCAGCATTGAGGATACATATGAGAACTCACAGACCAGGACCCTTACCACCACAACCACCCGCCGCATATCCACCAGTTCCGAGCCTGAATATGTAGGTGCCATGGGCGATGTATTCATCGGTAAATCCACAAACTTGGTATTCGGAAATGCCCGATCAGTTGCCCTGGAGAAAAAAAACGGGCAGTACAGTTTTATACTCAAGGACGACTATGTTACAGACCAGAGTTTCAAGACCGAGTTTGCCTACTCTCAGAACTACATCATCAACACTCTTATTCCCAACATAATCAACCTGCGTAACGATATACTCAAGAAAGGTGTCGACCCAATCGGCTCAACATACTCAGTACATAGTGATGTGGATGAGGATGATGATAACTATGGAACCAATGGTACATATGACTTTACTCCCGTAAACCCCATCCCGCAAACAGGTGTATCGGACCAGGTAGATCTGTATAACCAGATGATAAAGTGCTGGGAAAACCACCTCCGTGCCAACGAAGAGGCTAAGGTAGAAGCAATAAAGGAGCATGACGACTATATTGTCCGAAATGAGAGTTTTGAGACCGGTAGTTCCATAGAATCATCGGTTACCAACACCAAGAGCAAGACAACCAGTAACAGCGGAACATTCAAGACCGAGGTCTCACTGGCAGCGGGAACTGATATTGAGATATTCTCCCTTGAGATGAACTACAGTTCCAAGAACTCAATATCTACATCAGTGACTGTTTCCGGAGAGACTCAGACTGAGTCAAGCGTTACCACAGGCTATATTCTTGCCGAGGCAGGCGATGACGATGCTCTGACCATTGACGTGTTCAATGCTCCCGACGGAAATGGAGCCATATTCGTTACCCGCGGCGGTCAGACTTCATGTCCGTATGAGGGTGAACAGAGGACTCAGTATTTTGAGCCCGGCAAGCACGTAATATCGGCAGCAACCATGCAGATTGAGATACCTAAGATCTCTGTCGAGAACGCCGCCAACCGCGTGGGTAGCATACCCGCAGGCAAGAGCGCATCATACATGCTGCTTCTGCGTAACGACAGTGAGACTCAGGAGGACTGCTTCTTTGACCTGTTCAGCATAGACGAGACCAACAAGAAGGGTGCCGGCCTGCATGTAAACGGCAATGAGTTGGGCAGCGGACGCTCAGTATTGGTTCCTGCCGGCGGTACCGTACGCATGAGACTCGACCTGGAGCAGAACAGCGTAGGTGACCTGAACTACGACAGCATAGCCATTGTGCTTGCCTCACAGTGCCAGAGCGATCCTACAAGCACCTGGGATGTCATAGGCGACACCGTATGGATATCGGCCGAGTTCGTTCCCACAAGCACCGATGTGACTCTGCGTATAGACAACACCACAGTCAACACATCGACCGAAGGCCACCTGCAACTCAATGTACGTGACTTTGACCCGCACTATGAAGGTCTCAAGTACATTGCAATACAGTATCAGGGTGCCGGCGAGACAACCTGGCGTGATGTACGCAAGTATTGGGTTGATTCAAAGGATGTGGACCCCAAGACCGGTATTGATGAGGTTCTGCCCACAAGCGGAATGATCAACTACACGCTTGACATGAACTCCGACATATTCACCGACCGCACATATAAGTTCCGCGCCCTCTCTGCACGTGCTTACGGCAGCGGTGAGGTTACATGCGTGAGTGACGAGATTACCGTTGTCAAGGACATGAGACTTCCCATGCCACTGGGTACCCCCCAGCCCAGCGACGGAATACTGTCGGCCGGCGATGAACTAAGCATACTGTTCAACGAGGATATCCAGACTGGCCGTGTGGTCAACAGCAACTTCCTGGTAACAGGTGTGCTGAACGGCTCCACCATAAACCATCAGACCGCCCTGGCCTTGACTGACAATGCTCTGGCTGCATCCACAGATGCCAGCATCAACCTTATTGACAAAGACTTTACATTCGAGTTCTTTATCAAGCCCGACGGAGCCGGAACAATACTCAGTCACGGAACCGGAACAAAGAAGATGGCAGTGGGAATCAATCAGGACAGCAAGCTGACTGTCACAATTGAGGGCCAGACTTACACATCCGGTAACAGTGTTCCGCAGGGAGAATGGGATTACATCTGTCTCAGTTATCAGGCCAAGGAGCATCTGCTCAACGCCCAACTGTCAAACGCCAACATCAAGACCCCCGTCATACTGTTCTTCAACTTAGAAGTTCCAAAGTATATGGGTAACGGTCCCATATGCGTAGGTCAGAACATGACCGGAGCCATGCACGAGTTGCTGTTATGGGAGAAGATCCTTGACATAAAGGAGGCCGCCGGCCTGAGCCTCAAATCCAAGAACCCGCACTCTCGCGGTCTTATAGGATATTGGAAGATGGATGAGGGCGAAGGCCGTACCATCACCGACTATTCACGCAACCGCCATATGACAATGGAGGCCGAGAACTGGTATTTCGAGAACAGGAACAAGGCTGTCGTACTGGACGGAACCCAGTATCTGACCATTCCTACCGGCGACATTCCTGTAACTATGGATAATGACTATGCTGTAGAGATGTGGGTAAAGGCTCCCGCTCAGGCAGCAGAGGCCCAGTTGCTTCAGGCCGGCCAGGTTGCATTGTACATTGACCAGAGCGGTAAGCTTCAGATGACATCAGACGGTACAGAGATTCCTGTTCATGATGTCCTACTGGCCGATAACGCATGGCACCACGTAGCATTGAGCATTATCCGTAACGGTAATGCCAACATCTATGTGGACGGTATCAACAGGCTGACGGTAGGTTCCGACCAGGTAGCCTCAACATCCGGTGACAACCTGTACATCGGCCGTTACCTGACCGCTACCATCGATGAGATACGTATATGGCACGCAACCATGAACGCCGACCAGATAAAGCGTCAGCGCAACATGCGTCTTACCGGAACAGAACCGGGTCTTGTAGCCTACTATCCGTTCGAGCTCAATAAACTTGACAGTTCCAACCAACCTATCACTGTGATTGACTCGACAGACATTCACAGGAACGGTAAGGCGGCCCGCATCAACGGCCAGGAGTTGGAGGCATCAAATTTCACCGATCAGACCCCTGCCCTGCATGTCAAGCCCGAGATGGAGAACGTACAGTACAGCTTCATCACATCGGACAACAAGATTGTAATCAACATTACAGAGCAGTTGGCCAAGATTGAGGGTACCACTCTCAACGTCACCGTACGCAACATAAGTGACCTTAACGGTAACCTGAGCAACTGCGTCACCTGGTCCACATATGTTGACCTGAACCCGCTCAAGTGGGATAATCAGGAACTCGACGTTACCCAGAACGTAACCCGACAGAGCACATTGGAGGCCACACTTGTCAACAAGGGCGGTCAGCAGCAGACCTGGTCACTCTCCAACCTGCCCTCATGGTTGGATGCCGATATAGAATACGGTGTTCTCATGCCGCTGGCAGAGCAGACAATCACATTTACCGTAAGCCCCGCCACACCTATCGGCAAATATGAGCAGACGGTATATGTATCGGGCAACGACGGCATTGAGACCCCGCTTGTACTCAACGTCAACGTTACCGGCAACATCCCCGACTGGAGTGTCAACCCGTACGACTTTGAGACCTCAATGAACGTTATAGGCGTACTTGTAAAGGACAACACCTATATGGCCGATCCTGACAATATCATGGCTGCATTCATCGGCGAGGAGTGCCGCGGAATTGCCCAGCCGGTATACAACGAGCGTTACGGCAACTACTTTGTAACAATGGATATCTACGGCAGCAGCGCCGATATGAGCAAGGAGGTTTCATTCCGTGCTTACGACGCTCTTACCGGTACAATCTATCCTGAGGTAACTTGGAATTCAGGCACATTCAGCTTTGTTCCGCTTACCCTGGCCGGCACTTATGCCGATCCTAAGGTATTCAACGTTCAGGATAAGGTTGAGCAGGTAACAGAACTCAAGAAGGGCTGGAACTGGATATCGGTTTATGTCAATGCTCAGGATATGACCGTTCCGTCAATCTTCAGGAACATTGCCGATGATATCGTCGCCATCAAGAGCCAGACCGACGGATTCAATGTATATGAAGGCGGTAACTGGACAGGTACTCTTATGAATCTCTCCAACACCCAGATGTATGCCGTTCAGACCAAGGCAGACTGCAAACTGCGTGTTGTAGGTACAGTACCCACCGTTCCTGTTACAATAAGCAAGGGTTGGAACTGGACCGGATACTACGGACGTCAGGTAGCAACTTTGGCCGATGCCCTTGCCGACATGGATAAGGTTAACGGCGATATGGTTAAGGCTCAGCAGGGTATCGCTTACTGGGACACCTATGAGTGGTCAGGTTCACTGATCATGATGCAGCCCGGTATGGGTTACCAGATGAAGAGTACTGCCGAGACTTCACAGACATTCTCCTACCCGTCATCCATTGTCAATGCCACACATCTGGCACCGATGCATCGTAGCGGTGACAGCAAGTCATACGACGGCGTATTCAAGCCTGTCAATGTACGTGAGTATCCCGACAATGCAATCATGTCAGTCAAGGTAATGGCCGGCGGCAGGTCTCTGTCTAACGTTGAGATAGGAGTATTTGCCGGTGATGAATGCCGTACCGCTGCAATCACCAATAACGAAGGCATAGCATTGCTCACCATTCCGGGTGACGAGCCGTGTCTGATGACATTCAAGGCTGTAGTCAATAATCAGGTTTTAGAGTCACCCATTACACTTCTGTATCAGACCGATGCCATTTACGGTACACCCATGAATCCTATCGGAATTGATATGGGTACCACAGGTATCGGCTCTATCAATGATGAGAACGTCATAGAATCAGCATATGATCTGGGCGGCCGCAAGATAGAGTCTATGAATCCTGACCGTAAGGGTATCTACATCATCAACGGTCAAAAGCAGGCAGTGAAATGAGATTTACAGCTAAGTTCCACGGATTAACGGCACTCCTCATTTTGGGGAGTGCCAACCTGTGGGCGACCGACAGGGACCCCTTCCCCGATGCCGATTACCACAAGTATCAGGGAAGCATGATTATGATAAATCAGGTAGTCCGTAACGGCATAGCCTTGGACGACGCCGTCATAGCCGTATACTGCGATGATGAACTTCGCGGCAAGGACCATGTGGGTAATGGCGCCGTCTATCCCGATCGTGCCTACACCACTGTCTGCGGAGACTATACGGGTGATGACCAGTACCTCTACTTCAAGGTCTACACTGACGGAGTGATATACAGTTACTACCCCGACCCGCCCCTGCTCTACACATTCAACGGCATGGTCGGTTCTTCGGCCGATCCATACACCATTGACCTTTCGCAGGTATGTCTGGACGATACTGACGTAACTCCTCTGATAACCAAATACAAAGGCAGCCAGGTAAACGTATCGTTCCGTCGAAGGTTCACCGAAAACGTGAGCAGCACCATCTGTATGCCGTTCAGCATCAGCAGTCAGCAGGCTTCGGCATATGGCACATTCTACGAGTTCTCAGGCGTTACACGTGAAGGAGATGAGTGGACCGTAACCATGACCCAAGCCACCGATGACAGCCCGCTCGTGGCAGGCAAGCCCTATCTGTTCAAGCCTTCTGCAACAGGAACCATATTGCTGACCGGTATTGTTGATGTTCCGGCCGATGCCACAACCGACAGCTTCATACCTGCGGATGTCGATGCCATAGGCGGATGGTCGTTTATCGGCACATACGGATCAATCAACTGGACTAAAGGGCACAAAGACCTGGGCTCAGTTTACGGATTCGTGGCCATAGAATATACCGGAAATGATTTCAGTCCAGGTTCATTCGTAAAGGCCGGTGCCGGAGCAAGCATTGCCCCGTTCCGCGCATACCTTAAAAGGAACCAGGCAAGTTATGCTCCCGGAAGGGCACAGATGAACGCCGCCGGTGATGTGCCTCAGCGCCTGCAGGTGCGTCTGGTAGACAGGAGTGGCAACTTAACCGAAACCGGCATTATGGATCTGCGTAGCGGCAATTTCATGTTTGACAGTGATGTCTGGTTCTCAATTGACGGCAGCAGACTTGACGCTGCGCCAAGCGCTCCGGGAATCTACATCAACGGCTGCAGGAAAGTGATAATTCAATAGTCAACTATATAGTAACCACAAGTAATGAGAAAAGCATACCAAAAACCACAGACAAGGGTTTATGATTTCCAAAGCACAAGAATTCTCTGCATGAGTGGCGATGAGGATCTCTATTACGGCCCGTTCGGTCAGGTATCGGGCCGTAATGAGACCTTTCATCTGGCTTAACATCTGATATCAACCACTATTTTTAGGTATTGCAGCCCCTCTGGCATGCCTGTACCTTTGCACCCGTCAATTCAAGCAATAGACAGGTACATGAAAAATATTGGTTTTATCAGAACAGCACTCTTATTTGCAACACTAGTCCTTCCTACCGGCATAAAGGCCGATGACAACGACACAGATGTAGACATCAAAGGAACCGTCTACGACATCAATCAGAACGAGATACTGCCGGCAGCGACAGTTTATGTAGAAGAACTTGGTATAGGCGTAATCACTGACAACGAAGGTGTATTCAGAATAGCCGGAATCCCCGAGGGAACATACACTCTCAAGGTCCAGTATCTGGGCTATCAGCCTACCGAGAAGACAATCCGCACCGACCGCGGAGCCAAACTCAACAACATAGGTCTTAAGCCTGAGGCTCTTTCACTCTCAGAGGTCATCATAACCGAGAAAAGCCAGGCCCGTCTGCTGCGTGAGCAGGCCATGCCCGTAACGGTCATCAGCATGCAGCAGCTGCAGGGCACGGTGAGCGATGTCCAGAGCATACTTGCCAAGACCGTAGGCGTAACGGTACGCGCCACAGGCGGCCTGGGCAGCACTTCGCGCTTATCGGTCCGTGGATTGGAAGGTAAACGCATAGGATTCTTCATTGATGAGACTCCTATGAACGACCAGTCTGATTTTGTTGACCTGAACGACATTCCGGTCGATATGATTGACCGCATCGAAATATATAAAGGTGTGGTTCCGGCCAAGTTCGGAGGCTCTTCAATGGGCGGCGCAGTCAACATAGTCATAAAGGAGTATCCTGAGCATTATGCCGATGTAAGTTACCAGCGCGAGTCTTACAACACCAACCGTTTCCAGACGGTTATGAAGAAGAATGACTTCAAGCACGGTTTGGTCTATGGCATAGGCGGCGGTTACACATACGCCGACAATGATTACACCATGGATTCACCTTATATTGAGGGACTTAAGATACACCGTGACCACGATGCATTCCGCAAAGTGATGCTGGGAGGCAGCATAAAGGCGCACAAGTGGTGGTTCGATGAGGTTGAGCTGGAGCCCGTCTACGTAAACACATACCATGAGATCCAGGGTATTGACATAGATATCCGTCACGCACACAGCAAGTCAGAGGGTTATTTGTGCAACCTGAAACTGGTCAAGGATGATTTCCTTGTAGAGGGACTGGATTTTGACATGTCAACCGCCATTGCATATACCCGTTACAGCATGGTTGATACCGCCAAGACCTATTATGACTGGGCAGGCCGTGCGTATGCCACACCCTCTCCCTACGGCGGTGAGATAACCGGCAACCGATACGCTTCAAACTCAGACAACAGCAAGTTCACCCTGTTCAACAAGCTCTACATGGAGTATCTGATTGACAAACGCAACTCACTGACATTCAACTCACTGATACAGACTGCCGACGGCCGTCCCAGCGACGAGCTCAAGATACGCAGCCTGGGCAAGCAGGTTGATTTTGACTCACGTATGCGCAGTTGGGTGGTTGGTCTGACCTATGACCTGCGCTCCCTTGACCAGCGTTTCCTGAACTCCATTACCGGCCGATACTACTGGTACGGCATGGATACCCGTTACCAGAACCTCTACGTGAACGTTCCGTCCGAGGATATATCCTTGCGCAAGACAAGCGCCGGATTCAACGAGGCCATGCGCTACCGCATCACCCCTGGCCTGATGGCCAAAGTCTCAGGAGGCTATGATGTACGCATCCCGGCCGAGAACGAACTGCTGGGTGACGGCGCAACCATCACCCCTTCAGAGCAGCTCATGCCCGAGCGTAACCTGAGTTTCAACGCCGGACTGCTCTATGACCTGACCGGACTGCATGACTCCAACCTTCAGATTGAACTGAACGGCTACTACATGCATGTGGATGACATGATACGCTTTGTGAAAGGCATTCTGGGTGCACAGTACCAGAACTTCGGTGAAATGCGTACAATGGGCGTTGAGGCCGAGGTAAAGGCCGATATGTTCCCCTGGCTGTACGGATACGCCAACGTGACCTACCAGGATTTGCGTGACACACGTGACCACGAGGCCGGTACCGACCTGCCCAACCCCACCAAGGGCAAGCGTATGCCCAACATCCCCTACTTCATGTCAAACGCCGGACTGGAATTCCACAAGGAGAATCTCTTTGGAGGCAAGGGCCAGAACACCCGTTTCTTTGCCGACATGTCATTCATTGAGGAGTACTTCTATGACTTTGAGCTGACCAAGAACGAGAAACGCCGCATTCCGCGCAGCACCACCTTTGACCTGGGCTTTGAGCACAGTTTCTTTGACCAGCGCCTGTACATATCGGGCAAGATCAAGAATGTGGCCGATGCCAAGGTGATATCGGAATACAACTGCCCGCTGCCCGGCCGTACATTCGGTCTGAAACTCAGATACATTCTCAGATAACAATACAACAAACTGATAAACTTTTAATTGCAATGAAGAAAACACTTTTCTACAGTGCTGCCATGCTGTGTGGCGTAGCGCTGATTATCACATCATGTGACAAGGAGAACAACGGTTCTGATGATGAGGAACTTCCCGGAGGTAAAGGACACATCCTGCTTGAGCCTACAGTCAAGAATGATGACGGTGCAAGCGGCTCGTCATACCTGCTTCAGATTCAGGATTTCGGCAGTGAGGTCAAGTTCGACAATGCCATCCAGATAGGTTTCTCGGCTACATTCTCAGTTTACGGCAATGACGTTTACATGTTCCCCGGCGGGATGGTCAAGAGCAGCCAGCTTCTTACCCGTTTTGAGCGCTCTGAGGATGGACTCAAGGCTGTCGCAACCTATCAGATCCTGCCCGGCTCTAGCCCCTACACACTTCTCAAGATAAACGACAGCAAGTCATACATTCCCCTTTACGGCCAGGGCAACATACAGATTGTAGACTCCAAGACCCTTAAGATGAAGGGTGAGATTGACCTTTCAAAATATGCATTCAGCGACCAGTGCGCCGATCCTGCCATGGGTATCATACGCGACAACCTGATGTATCTGACACTTAACCAGATTGGACCCACATGGATGCCTTTTGAGAACTACCGTCAGACCGATGTCGCCATCATTGACATCAATGCCGATACCGTCGTTAAGGTCATTTCTGAGACTCAGAGCGGACTCTGCTTCCCCACCCGTCCTTTCCTGCCCGGCACGATATTCATGAATGAGGCTCAGGATATCTACATTGCCTGCACAGGTTACTTCGGCTATGATCCCTCATATCTCAAGAACGGATTCGTATGCATCCCTGCAGGACAGACAGAATTTGACCCCAGCCGTTCATGGGATATCAGCAATACCGTCATCGAGGGCACAGACAACTGGAAGCCTGCCACCGTTTACAACTCATGCTACATGGGTAACGGCAAGCTTCTGGCTTACGTGGGAATTATTGAGCTGAACGGTGACAACCCCTACACCGCACGCAACACCATGGCCGTTGTCATCGACATTAACAATAAGACTATCAGCAAGATCAATGGCATACCTTATACTGACGGACACAGCTGCTCAATTGAGAAGTATCAGGACAAATACTACTTTGCCGCATACGGCGTTGACAAATCGGGCGTATTCTCATACGACCCTGCAACCGGTGCCGTTGAGCATGTCATCAACTGCAACTCAGATATATCCTATCTACACATATTCTGATAATACTGACGCATGAAAACACCGGCGGGCTTAAAGGCTCGCCGTTTTTTTGATTATCTTTGCGCCACCTTTTCTTGTTACCAAACAATATGAATCTTAACGGAATAATTGTAGGAGCAGCAGTGTTCCTTATCATAGGGATATGCCATCCCATTGTAATTAAGCTTGAGTATCATTGGGGAAAGCAGAGCTGGTGGGTTATGGCTCTGGCCGGTGTGGTATTCTCAGCATTATCCATATTCGTCGACAACCTCATTTTATCAACAATATTAGGTGCAGCCGCATTCTCCTGTTTCTGGGGAATCCACGAGATAATATGCCAGGAAAAACGCGTCCTGCGCGGCTGGTTCCCCGAAAATCCCAAGCGTCACGACTACTACGAGAAGCTAAGGGGACGGTGTTAAGAAATTGTTACAATCGTTTTCAGCTATTTCAAAGATGAAGGATTAATCATATATTTGTGCTGAAAACGAAAAGTAAAAGATGTTAGTTGTATTGAAACTATTGGGCTCTATCGCCCTGCTCATTTACGGTATGAAGGTCATGAGCGAGGCGTTGCAGAAGATGGCAGGCCCGCAATTGCGTCACCTGTTGGGCGCAATGACCACGAACCGTTTCTCTGGAGTGGCAACAGGAGCACTTGTAACAGTAGCAGTTCAATCATCGGCCGCAACCACCGTAATGACGGTGTCATTCGTCAACGCGGCGCTGCTCACACTCAGCCAGGCCATATCGGTCATTATGGGTGCCAACATCGGTACCACACTCAGCGCCTGGATCATGTCGGCCGGATTCTCGTTCAACATTGCGAACTTGGTCTGGCCCGCTTTTTTAATAGGTATCATCTTAATTCAGATAGGCAAGCACCGCTATGTGGGAGATTTCCTGTTCGGTATCAGCTTCCTGCTCTTTGCGCTGGGCATGCTCAACCAGACCGGCCGCGAGATGGATCTGGCCAGCAACCCCGCAGTGGTTGATTTCTTTGCGTCATTTGACTCAGGCAGTTACTGGACTATCCTGCTGTTCCTGCTCATAGGCGCCGTCCTGACATGCATTGCGCAGTCATCGGCCGCACTTATGGCCATCACCATGGTGCTCTGTTCAACAGGAGCAATCTCAATCTTCCAGGGTATTGCTCTGGTTATGGGTGAGAACATCGGAACCACACTGACAGCAAACCTGGCTGCCATGTCGGCCAACACACAGGCCCGTCGCGCTGCTATGGCGCACCTGCTGTTCAACGTATTTGGTGTAATCTGGGTTCTGATACTCTTCTTCCCGTTTGTAAGAATGGTCTGCCGCATTGTCGGAATTGACGTTACGGCCGATGCCATTGACCCCGCAAGACTCACATTCGCCCTGGCAACGTTCCATACGGCATTCAATGTGATTAATACATCACTTCTGATAGGTTTCATTCCTCAGCTGGAGAAACTGGTCTGTAAGATAATCAAGCCCCGCAAGACCGATGAGGAGGACGAGTTCCGTCTGCAGTTTATCCGCGGCGGTATCATGAAGACTCCGGAAATCTCGGTATTCCAGGCTCAGAAGGAGATTGTGATCTTTGGCGAGAAGATGCAGCACATGTTCCACATGACCAGGGACCTCTACTCCACTACCGATGAGGATGAGTTCAAGAAGCTGTTTGAGCGCATTGAGAAGACCGAGGATGTAAGCGACCGCATGGAACAGGAGATCGGAAAGTACCTGGGTGATGTAGGTGACGCACACCTTTCAGATGACACCAAGGAGAAGATCCGCGCCATGCTGCGTCAGATCGGCGAGTTGGAGTCAATCGGCGACAGCTGCTTCGGTCTGGCCCGCATAATGCGCCGCAAACGTGACAACCAGATCACTTTCAATGATGAGCAGCAGGCCGGAGTTGAGCAGATGTTCACTCTGGTTGACCAGGCTCTGACCCGTATGAACGAGCTGCTGGCCGGTCGTCGTGAAGACTATGACCTGACCCCTTCCGAGGAACTTGAGAACAGCATCAACGGTTGCCGCAACCGCCTGAAGCAGTGGAATATAAGCAACCTTGACCAGCATGTCTACAGCTATGACAACGGTACTGTATTCTCAGACCTGATAAACGAGTTTGAGAAGAACGGCGATTACATAATCAACGTGGTTGAATCACGTCTTCGCGCAACCCGCACCGGTATCCGTTTCAAGGGCATTTACATTGATACAGACGCCAAGACCGTATCTGTTGACGGAGAGCCCGTTTCATTCACCAAGACTGAATATGAGCTGCTCAAGATGTTCATGATGAACCGCGGCATGGTATTCTCACGTGAGGACCTTCTGCAGGCTATCTGGCCGGATGATGTGGTGGTTAATGCCCGCACCGTCGATGTGAACATCACCCGCATCCGCAAGAAGATCGAGCCCTACGCTGATTACCTTACAACACGCGCCGGTTTTGGCTACTCTTTCCAGGAATAACAGTATATTTGCGTCAAATATATTACAACCTCATTATGAAGAAATTTTTATCCTTGCTGGTGCTTGTGGCACTTACCGTTATGTCTGCATCGGCCCAGACTAAGAAAGTTTCAATTCTTGGAGATTCATACTCAACATTCCAGGGCGTAAACCCGGAGGGTTACAATCCGTTCTATCCCAACGACCGCAATGATGTCAAAGAGGTTTCACAGACCTGGTGGGACCTGTACATCAAGGCCAAAGGTTATGAGCTGGATAAGAATGATTCATGGGGCGGCTCCACCATCTGCGGTACCGGTTACGGCCGTATGGATGCTTCACGCAACAACTTCATTTCACGTGTTGACAGGTTGGGTAATCCCGATATCATATTCATTTTCGGCGGCACCAACGATGCATGGGCAAGGGTTCCCATGGGTGAGTACCAGTATTCTGACTGGACCAAGGACGACTGCAAAAACTTCCGCCCTGCCCTGGCCTGCCTTCTGGATATGCTCAAGAAACAGTATCCCAAAGCAGAGTTATACTCCATCCTGAATTCCGAACTCAGCGAAGAGGTCAACGAGTCAATGCGTGAGGTCTGCAAGCACTGCGGCGTACAGCTCATCGAACTGCATGACATCGACAAGCAGAACGGTCATCCCTCAATCAGCGGAATGAAAGCCATCTGCGACCAGCTTCTGGAATCAATCAAATAATTGGTAAAGTAACGCAAAGGGGTCGTTTCGTTTTGCGTCACTTTGTGAATTGGCGGGGTGTGATGCCGGTAATTTTCTTGAACAGACGTGTAAAATGGTGGGGATAGTCAAAACCCAACAGGTGGGCGGTCTCGTTGATGTTATGGCCGTTCATCAGAAGGTTCTTGCCCTGCTCTATCACAAATGAATGTATGTAGCCGATGGCCGTGCCGCCGGTAGCCTTATGCACCACATCGCCTAGGTATCGGGCCGAATACGCCAGCTGGCCGGCACAGTACTGTACCGTTGGCACTCCCAGGTCCAATTGGCGCTGCTCAAAGTAGTACTCACGCAGCAGGTTGTTGAACCTCTTAAGCAGATCCGACGAGCTCTTGTCCTCCTTGGAAAGCTGGCGCAGGTAAATTCTGTTGCAGTATTCCAATATCAGGCGAATATATCCGAGTATCACTATTCGCAGCGCAGGCGAATCGGAATTCTCCTGCAACTCATGTCTTAACTGAGTGAGTAACTGGGTTATCCTGCCCCACTCCGATGTCTCCATCACCAGCGTCTCGGTGGCAAAATAGGAGAAGAAACGGTAATCCTTCATCCTGGGCTCCAGGTCCGTGCCGTGAATGAGTTGGGGCGAGAACAGCAATGCCCACCCGCTCAGGTAGAGTTCCTCACCATTATCCTCACGTCCGCCTATCTGACCCGGCTCCACGGCAATGATGGAGCCGTCGGGGGCATCGAACATCTTCATGCCGTAGGTCAGGTTCTTGGGGAAACTGCGCTGTATAAAAAGCCCGTAAACACCATACCGGTTAAGGCTGGAGTGTATGGGCGACACCTCGTCGTAATGCACAATGCTTATCAACGGATGCAACACGGGAGCGTTCACGTATCGGCCGTAAACATTAGGATCTGAGACCTGCAGGATATTCTTCATAACGCCCGTAAAGGTAGATATTTTGTGCAAAATACGCAATAATCTGCGAAATTGGTAGAAATCGGGCAAAAATCGGTAAATTACTCTCTTTCTTGTCCGTTACATTTGCATTAAATAATAACTGACAGAATGAAAAAGGTAATAGTAATCTCCACGAGCCTGCGTGGCGGCTCCAACAGCGATATGCTGGCTGACAGGTTTATTGATGGCGCCAGAGCCGCCGGAAACGATGTTGAGAAGATCTCTCTGGTAGGCAAGAACATACAGTTCTGCAAAGGTTGTTTCGGTTGCCAGAAGTTGGGCCGATGCGTGATCAAGGACGATGTGAACGACATCATGGCCAAGGTACTCAAGGCCGATGTCATCTGCTGGGCCACCCCTATCTACTATTATGAGATGAGCGGCCAGATGAAGACTCTGATAGACCGTATGAACGCAATGTATCCGCTGGACTATCAGTTCCGCGACGTCTATCTGCTTACAACCGCAGCCGAGAATGAGGAGCAGACTCCCAAGCGGGCCGAATCGGGCCTGATGGGCTGGATAGAGTGCTTCCCCAAGAGCCGTCTGGCCGGAACGCTTTTCTGCGGCGATGTCAACGACGCCCGCGAGATTGTGGGCAACCCCAAACTTGACGAGGCTTTTGAATTAGGCAGGAAGGTATGAAACAGATTCTTTTAGCAGCAGCACTGATGGGCTGGATGCTCACGGGCTGCACAGGAAACGGACAAACAAAAACAGACAATAATATGACTACACTGCAATTGACACAGGAGTGGGACAAGACGTTCCCCAAGAGTGATAAGGTTGACCACAAGAAAGTTACTTTCCGCAACCGTTACGGCATTGAGCTGGCGGCCGATATGTACACGCCCAAGAATGCCAAGGGCAAGCTGGCAGCGATTGCCGTGACCGGCCCGTTCGGTGCCGTTAAGGAGCAGTCAAGCGGTCTGTACGCACAGCACATGGCCGAGCGCGGATTCCTGACTATTGCCTTTGACCCCTCGTTTACCGGTGAGAGCGGCGGCGAGCCCCGCCGTATGGCATCGCCCGATATCAACACCGAGGATTTTCTGGCAGCGGTTGATTTCCTGTCCGTTCAGGATAACGTTGACCCCGAGCGTATTGGCATAATCGGCATATGCGGATTTGGAGGTATGGGCGTGAATGCGGCAGCACTCGATCCGCGCATCAAGGCAACCGTGGCATCCACCATGTATGATATGAGCAAGGTGAACGTGGAGGGCTATTTTGCCAGCGAGGACACCCCCGCTCAGCGTATGGAAAAGCGCAAGGCCATTGCGGCACAGCGCACAGCAGACTTTAAGTCAGGTACTTACAAGCGTGCCGGAGGTGTGGTTGATCCCCTGCCCGACGATGCTCCCTGGTTTGTAAAGGATTACTATGCTTACTACAAGACTCCGCGCGGTTACCACAAGCGCAGCGGCAATTCAAATGACGGCTGGAACGTAATTGGATGCCAGAGTTTCATGAACCAGCCTCTGCTGGCATGGGCTCAGGAGATTGAGAATCCGGTGCTGCTCATCCACGGCGAGAAGGCCCACTCACGTTACTTCTCGGAGTACGCCTTTGAACGCATGACCGGCAGGCATGTGGAGGGCGTATCGGTCGTAGAGGGAAACAAGGAGCTCATGATTATTCCAGGCGCATCGCACGTGGACCTTTACGATGACGTAGCCGGAGTAATCCCCTATGACAAGATTGAATCATTCTTTAAAGCCAACTTAAAATGAGTAAATCAATTGTAATATTCTTTTCACACGCCGGTGATAACTACAGCGTGGGAAACGTAGAGGTTGGCAACACAAAGATCGTGGCCGATTACATAACCGATATTATCGGCGCCGACCAGTTTGAGATAGTAACCCACAAGTATGACGGCATGGCATACACTCCGCTGATAGAACTGGCCAAGAAGGAGGCGGCCGATGGTGAGCTACCCCCGTACGAGGGCAAGGCTCCTGACCTGACTGCATACGATACGGTATTCATTGGCGGTCCCGTATGGTGGGGCACCTACCCCCAGGTTATGTTCACACTGTTCAAGGACATCAATCTGGACGGAAAGACTGTAATCCCGTTCACCACCCACGAGGGCAGCGGCCTGGCATCATGCGCAAGTGATGTAAAGAAACAATTCCCCAAGGCCAAAGTAACTCAGGGATTCAGCATCTACGGCCACGAGGTCCGCTCCGGCAAATCCAAAGTCGAGAAGTGGCTAAAAGCTCTTTAAAAAACGACGCAAAGGGGTCGTTTTATCTGACAAAGTGCATTGGAGTCCAGGGTTCATCGCCGCGTCCGGGCGCAGGTTTGCCGCCGGTGGCCTTAAGCAGCCAGGCCATGTTGTGCGCCAAGGCACGCATGGTCTGCAGCCCCTCCTGATCCTGAGCGGCCTGACCGGGTTCGCGGCCATAGACTATATTCCAGTACTGCGATGTTACCACAGGCATATTGAGCATCTGGAACGGCATATTCAGGGTCTCGAATACGGCCGATGCCCCTCCCCTGCGACACACGGCAACCACGGCCGCGGGCTTGCCGGCGATGGCGATGCTGTTTGAATAGAATGCTCTCTGCAAGACAGCCAGCAGAGCGCCGTTGGGCTGTCCGTAATAGACCGGTGATCCCACGATGAGGGCATCGGCCTCACTGAACTTGGCGCCGATGACATTGCATATATCATCGTTGAATGCGCAGGCACCAGACAACTCCCGGCATTTGCCACAGGCGATACAGCCTCTTACCGGTTTGTTTCCAATCCAGACAATCTCACTTTCAATGCCATCGGACTCAAGAGTACGCGCAATCTCCGTAAGCGCCACGTTCGTATTGCCCTTTTGACGGGGGCTGCCGTTTATCATCAGTACTTTCATGTTAGTACAATATTTCAGTATGCTGCAAAGGTAAGGTTTTTCGCCAAAGTGTCCCACACCTACCCGCGTTAGAGCGTATTCTCGCTGCAGTGAATGTGGGACATAGCCCCGAAATGAGGGTGTGTAACACAGTAAGCGGCCCCACGAGCGCTGTGAGCGGGGATGTTGTGTGACACTTTGGCAAAAAAATTGATAAATTCGCGCATCGTTTCAGATTGTTTGACACAAATGAAATACAGCACGACATATCAGATCACATCGGCACAGATGGATGGCCGATACCGCCTTACCGTTGACGGAATCCTTACATTCCATGAAAATACGATAGCCCGATATCTCACATCTCTGGGGCTGGCGGCTTTTGACCTTCAGAAACAGGACCACACGTGGGTGATATCGGAAATAAACCTTGAAATGCCCGCACCACCCACCATGTGGACCGAGGACATTGAGGTCCAGGTATGGGTAAGCGAGATGTCATCACTCCGGATCTGGATGGAATTTACAATGAAAGAGGTGCATTC
>JAEEGG010005149.1_pt1 | contig 31276 bp, 29 predicted proteins | sample 9134161 | NCBI WGS metagenome assembly JAEEGG01 (sample SAMN16246543, study PRJNA631951) | gut metagenome | biome: gut microbiome; feature: rumen; material: CR-attached | host: Bos | place: Iran: Karaj | collected 2018-10
AATACCGCTGGCGCGGTCTGGCATATCGGGCACGAAACCGAACGGCAGCGCTAGCGGCAGCGGAACATCCTCCACCACCAGATATGCAGGGCCGAAAACGGTGTGCCGGGTGGGCTGGGTAATGATTTTTGCCGCCGTCATCTGCAGATAGTAGTGCGGATGCTCTGCGTTGCAGACCGTATATTTACCACCTGAGATGTTCACCGACTGGTCGTCCAGCATCTTGAGCTTGTCTCCGCGCAATTCGCCCTCTTTCTGGTTGGTGACCATATTCTTGATGCGGGCCTTGCGGGTGTCAAAGCTGTAGTAGATCTCCTCCATCTTATACTCCGACTTGCCGTCTTTCATCACCGGCATTCCCTTCCACTGATTCTGGTAGTCTTTGGTACCGCGGGCGTACACAATATTGTGGTCCAGGTCGTAGGCCATATAATCGGCGGTAATCTCTGTCTTGCCGTACTTTACAGAGACGTCGCCATAATAATAGATCACACGGCGGCCGTTGGAGAAATCTTCTATGACAGAGTCTTTTGCAGCAGAGAAAGCCGGGCGCTCCAGCGCACTCTTGGGCCTTCTGGGGCGGCTGGTGGAGTCATTGGCGTCCATCAGGGAGTCGGGCGGCGCCATCAGCGAATCGTTAAGCGCCATCAGGGAGTCGGGCGGCGGAAGAATCGTGTCCAGACGGGACTCGGGAGGTATGGGTGCAGCAAGAGTATCGACAACCTGCGCCTTCGCCACAAAAACCTGGCACAATATTATCAACAGCACAAATATGTATTTAGAGTGTCGCACTCTTACGGCTTTCTGATCGAAATAATATATCTTTGCAAAAATACGGATTTATAATCTTTTTACAACTAATATGCCGTTTTTGTTGTCCAGAAAGATAATTGCAACACTGCTGATTGCGCTTTTCACCACCCTTTCGGCGGCGGCGGACGGCGTTCGGCTGAAAAAGGTGGTGATAGACGCCGGACACGGCGGACACGACGCCGGAGCCATCTCCACCGACGGAAAATTGATGGAAAAGAGCGTGGTGCTGGACGTCGCCCTTAAGCTGGGCGAACGCATCAAGAAAGAATATCCCGGCGTAAAAGTGATTTACACCCGCGACAAGGATGTCTTCATCCCGCTGTACCAACGAGCCGACATTGCCAATAAAAACCACGCCGACCTTTTCATATCCGTTCACTGCAACTCGGTGCCCAAGACCTCCAAGGCCCCTACCGGCAGTGAAACCTGGATAATGGGTATGAACCAGAACGCCGCCAATATGGAGGTGTGCAAGCGGGAGAATTCCGTGATTCTGCTGGAGGATGACCACAACACCCGGTACCAGGGTTTCGACCCCAACGACACCGAGAGCTACATCCTCTTCAATCTTATGCAGAACGCATATATAGAGCAAAGCCTGATATTTGCCGAATTGTGCCAGAAAGAATTGCACAAGGGCCCCATCTCAACCAACCGGGGCATCAAGCAGGGTGGTTTCGTGGTGCTGTGGCGCACCACTATGCCGTCGGTGCTGGTAGAGCTCGGCTTCATAAGCAATGCCAGCGACCGCGCCACCCTGGCCTCAAAGACCAAGCGTGACGAGATTGCCGGATGCCTTTTCAACGCCTTCAAGCAATTCAAGAAACAGTACGAAGGCAGCACCGGCAGCCAGAACACCGCCGAGAAAAAGCCAGAAAAGGCAGAGCCGGCGCCGTCCGTTCAGGAAAGCGAACCCGAAGTGGTGGAAAAGGCAGAAGTGGACAACCCTGCAGACGGCAATTTCTACGCTGTGCAAATCTTTGCCGTTTCCAAGGAACTGGAGTCCGGAGCGTCCCAGTTCAAAGGAGAGAAAAATATCCACAGTTTCAAGGTCGGCAACGTGTATAAATACACCGTCGGAATCTACAAAACCGACCGGGAAGCCTCTGACGCGGCATCCAGATTAAATGAGAAATTTCCAGGGTGTTTCGTGGTTAAAATAGAGAATTTTGAAATCAAAAAAAAATAAAATTTCTTTAATTGAAGTTAACCCTCGTGTTATCAAGAGGATATATAAATGAGTATTTAACAAAACGCTGATATACAGCCGATTACAAGCGCGCGAAAATTTCAAATTGTTAATCAGGCAGTTATAGTTTTTCTGAATTTTGCAAGCGTTTTTTGATTTTTTATTTATCTTTTTTTCAACCAGCTTTGTGTTGGCAAATAACACCAATGACAAAGCAAGATCACATAGCGGTTTGGGACCGGTGTTTGTCCATTATTAAAGACAACACCTCAGAGGAAGGATTCAAGACCTGGTTCGCCCCCATAAGGGCAAAGAGCCTGGTCGGGAAGACCCTTACCCTGGAGGTTCCTTCACACTATGTCCGCGAGCACATTGACACTCACTACAGCGATCTTCTGCTCAAAGTTCTCACACTTGTCATAGGCAACGGGTTCCGTCTTATCTACAGCGTCCGGGTTGTGGGCGACAGTTATGTCCGTTCTTTGGAAAACGGTCGCGAAACTCCCGAAAACCGGGCCGTGGTCCTCTCTGGCGAAGCGCAGCGTTACAACGGCAGCGCATACGCCATTCCCGGCATACAGAAGGTCAAAATTGACCCGCATCTGAATCCTAACTACGACTTTGACAATTTCGTGGTGGGCGACTGCAACCGCCTTGGATATTCCGCCGGCCTCTCCATTGCCAGTGACCCCGGCAAAAATCCTTTCAACCCTCTATTTATATATGGAGGTCCCGGTTTGGGAAAAACCCACCTTGCCCAAGCCATAGGCATTGCCACCAAAGACAAATTCCCCGACAAGATTGTCCGCTACATCAACGCCAACACCTTTGTGGCGCAGTATATGGACACCGTGGGCATCAATCGCCAGATCACGGACTTCCTCCGGGTCTATCAGGCCATCGACGTCCTGATCATAGACGACGTCCACGAGTTTGCAGAGAAATCGGGTTCACAAAAGGCGCTGTTCCAGATTTTCAACTATCTGCACCAGTCGCAGAAGCAGCTGATCCTGACCTCCGACAAGCCGCCGGTAGAGCTGGCAGGCCTGGAGCAGAGGCTCCTCTCCCGCTTCAAATGGGGTCTGTCGGTAGAGCTTTCTATGCCCGACTATGCCACCAAACTTGCCATTCTCAAGTCCAAGTGCCTCAGGGGCGGCGTAGAGATTCCCGACGAGATTCTGGAGTACATCGCCCAGAATGTAAAGGGCAACATCCGCGAGCTGGAGGGCACCATCGTGACCCTGATTGCCCAGGCCACCTTCACCAAGAAGGAGATGACTATGGAGCTGGCACACGATCTTATAGAGAAAATTGTCCAGACCCCGCAAAACGAAATCACCGTTTCCAAGATTTCCAGCGTGGTTTGCGATTACTTCAAGATTTCTCCCGAGCAGATGGCCAGCAAGAGCCGCAAGAGAGAGGTTGCCCAGGCACGCCAGATTGCAATGTACCTGAGCCGTACCCTCACCAATACTTCCCTCTCGTACATCGGAAGCCAGATTGGCGGCCGCGACCACGCCACGGTGCTGCACTCGTATAACACAGTCAACGACCTGCTGGACACCGACCGTACTTTCAAGAAGTACATCAGCGACCTGAAACGCATCCTTTGCCAATAAATCATATGAAAGTATTACCTTTTTTCCGTGACATCCTGCGCATTCCGCGCGAATCGGGTCACGAAGAGCAGATTATTGAATATTTGATGGAATTCGGCCGCAGCCGCGGTCTGGAAACCAAGCGCGACAAGGTGGGCAACGTGCTCATCACCAGACCCGCATCCGAAGGGTGCGAGAGCTGGCCCACGGTTGTTCTGCAGAGCCACCAGGATATGGTGTGCGAAAAGAACGGCGGCGTGGAGCACGACTTTGCCAGGGATGCCATCAAAACCGTGATTGAAGACGGCTGGATGAAGGCGCAGGGCACCACGCTGGGTGCCGACGACGGCATAGGCATAGCCAGCGAGCTGGCGATTCTTGACGACAAGAGCCTGAAACTGGGCAAGATAGAATGCCTCTTCACCGTTTCGGAAGAGACCGGGCTGGACGGCGCATTTGCCCTTGAAAAAGGGTTTTTCACCGGCAAGATCCTCATCAACCTGGATTCCGAAGACTGGGGGCAGCTGTTCATAGGCTGCGCCGGCGGCATTGACACCACCGCCAATTTCAAATATGTCCCCTGCCCTCTGCCCGAGGGTATGCTGGCCACCAAGTTTTCCGTTACAGGCGGTATCGGCGGCCATAGCGGCGACGACATAGACAAGAAAAGGGCCAATGCAGTGCGCTGCATGGCGCGCTTCCTCTACGAGGCTTTGGACTATGACATAGAGCTTTGCGAGATTGACGGCGGCAACAAACGCAACGCCATTGCCCGCGAGGCTCACGCCACCATCGCCTTCACAGAAGAGAATGAAGACGCCATCGTTTCTACTTTCAACCGCCTTGCACGCGAGATGGCCGACGAATATGCGGCCTCCGACCCCGGCCTTGTTTTTTCTGCAGAACCTCTCACCTGGAAGGGTGACATTATTGATACCAACACCGCATATTGCCTGATCGCTGCACTGAACGCAGCGCCCCACGGCGTGCTGGCTATGAGCAGCGAAGTCAAGGGACTGGTGGAGACATCCTCCAACCTTGCCTCTGTGAAGATGCTGCCCGACAACATCATCCGCGTGGGCAGCAGCCAGAGGAGTGCCATCAACTCCTCACGCAAATATGCATCACAGCGTTTCGAGGCCTGCTTTGCGCTGGCCGGCGCCGAAGTGACTCACGAAGGCGAATATCCGGGATGGAAGCCCGACACCAAGTCGCCCATTCTCAAAACCACCGTGGAGAGCTACAAGCGGCTGTTTAAAGAAGAGCCCATTGTGCGTGCAATCCACGCCGGACTTGAGTGCGGCCTGTTCCAGGGCAAGTATCCCGACCTGGATATGATCTCCTTCGGGCCCACGATTCTGGGCGTCCACTCACCGGACGAGAGGCTGGAACTGTCCACTGTGGATAAATTTTGGGACTTACTTATAGACGTTTTGCAACATTTAGCATAAAAAAGTTCACTTTTTAAATTATTTGTCTATATTTGCAGTCCTTTTCGGGGGAGAGATGCTCGAGTGGCTGAAGAGGCACGCCTGGAAAGCGTGTGTACCCCCAAAGGGTATCGCGAGTTCGAATCTCGCTCTCTCCGCGAATCCCTGGATGTGGCGCAGTTGGTAGCGCACCTGGTTAGGGACCAGGAGGTCGCTGGTTCAAGTCCAGTCATCCAGACTAAGGGTATGGAAGCGTTAGCAACCATACCCTTTATATTAAGGTGAGTTGTCCGAGTGGTTGAAGGAGCCTGCCTCGAAAACAGGTGTACGGCAACGTACCGGGGGTTCGAATCCCTCACTCACCGCTAACGCGGTTCGTTCGGGATTAGCGGCGCCTATTGGCGCCGCTATCTTATTATCCCCCTGCACCCCCAGGGGACTGGGGGGCGTTCCCCCCAGACCCCCTGCTGTTCCACTTACTGCCACTGCCGTAGCGACTGAGCAAATCCCTGTGAGTGAGGGATTCCTTTATTCGAACGGAAAAAGAGGATGCAGCCTCGCCCCTATTTGCTTTGCTCTCGGTGACCGAGGGAATGAGCATTAACTCTCTTTGTTTATATTTGTATCGATTAATGATAGCGTATATGAACAAAAGGCAAAAAATGCAACTCGTGCTAGGAGTGCTTTTCGCAGTCCTGCTGATAGTCTGGCTATTTTCTCCTGGTTGGGAAGCAGGTAAAATCTTAGGTATCCTCTCCAATGCATTGGGTATTCTAGCGATGTACTTATCCTACCGGGCAGAGGAAAAGCAGAAGAACTCCCAATAGACTACATCCATTCAAAATTCTCTATTCCCGCACCCACCTCGAAGTGATACTTCACGATGCCCAGATCGATCATTGTGTATCCGTAGATTGATGGCAGCGGCCTGACCTCTACCTTGCCGCCACTGTGCAGGATAAACTTGAACTTCTGCTGATTGACGGCCGTCGGTGCCAGCAATGCCATCTCCAGCCCTTTCAAGAACCACTCAGGAGCAGATACGGCTGAAGAATAGAACCGCTCTGCCGGCTTGACGGGATGCTGCACCCCCTGATTTGCGCCATACCCGAGGGCAATCACACAATGCACCACATCAGTGCCCCGCAGCTCATATGTCCCAGGAATCTTCTTGTACGTGAGCCCGACCCAGCAAGTGTTCAGGCCAAGCATCTGAGCCAGAATGACCATCTTCTCGCCGTAATAGCCAATCATCTCTTCGGCCTCCTTCCCTTTGGGCCCTGCCATCACGAAATAGTTCTTCACGCCGGAGAACTGCCCGTACTTCCAGATGCCGCTCGAGAAGGACTTTGGCTCTTCGAGCACCAGCTGTATGTTGAGCCCGCTCTCTGCATTTGCCTTATCCAGCTCCGAGCGGAGCACCTCAACCTTGGCCGCCTCTATTAGCTGTCCGGTATACTTCCTGACCGAGTGCCTGGCCCTTATGGCTTCTTGAATAGTCATTTCTTCATATATTATCTACCACAAATTTAGTACGATTTTGTAACTTTGAAGTATGAAAAATCTTTATATGTCCCTTATTACACTATTACTGACACTTACCTCCTGCAACGCCAATTTCAAAAGCGTTGGCGTTGATAAATTTGAAGAAATCATAACCGACAGCAAGATTGCCATTGTGGACGTGCGTACACCCGAGGAATACGCCGACGGCCATCTGAAGCAGGCCTGCAACTGTGACTGGCGCTCCGATGACTTCCTATCACAGATGGAAACCGCCTTTCCCAAGACCACCCCACTGGCCATCTACTGCCGCAGCGGAAAGCGCAGCGCTGCCGCCGCAAAGGTCCTGGTCAAGGCCGGCTATACCGTATATAATATGAAGGGCGGATACCTGGACTGGACCGCTTGTTCCAAGCCTACAACGCAATATGATGTAGAAACCTTCACCACCGACAGCGGCATTCCCGTAGCAATTACCCTAATAAAGCACGGCACGCTGGCCATTTCTTACAATGGCAAAACCATTCACGTGGACCCGGTAGGCGGCTATGGAAAGCCTACTGACTATGCCACAGAGTTCACAAAAGCCGACGCGATATTGATCACTCACGAACACGGCGACCATTTTGACAAAGTGGCAATTGATGCGCTGGAAGAAGATGGCAAAACCGAAATAGTGACCAATGCCAATTGCGCCGAAGCACTGGGGCGCGGCACTGCTTTGTCCAATGGTGACACCAAAACATTGTTTGGCGAAATCGAGTTGGAAGCCGTTCCGGCCTACAATTATACCGAAGGACGCACCCAGTTCCATCCCAAGGGACGTGACAACGGTTTTGTGCTCACGATGGACGGCTTGCGAATCTATATTGCCGGCGACACAGAAGATATCCCCGATATGGCAGAAATCAAGGATATCGACATCGCCTTCTTGCCGGTGAACCAGCCATATACAATGACTGTGGATCAGTGTGTAAATGCAGCCAATATGATTGCGCCCAAAGTGCTCATCCCCTATCACTTCTCTGACACAGACCTTTCAGGCCTGCCCGGGCAACTGCCACAAATCAAAGTTATTATACGACAAATGATGTAATCAGAATATGAAAAGAATTGTTGTATCTCTTTTTGCCTTGCTGCTGGTCACCTCGCTCAGTGCCAAGGTTTATTCTGTCAGCAGCCCCTCCGGACGCCTGCAGATGAGCATTTCTGCAGGGAAAGGGGCCACGACCTGGACCCTTGCAGTGGACGGCGAAACCGTGATGGACTCCAACCGTATGAGCCTCACAATTGACGGGAAAGAAATCGGCCCGGACGCCCGGGTAATCAAGGTATCAAAAGGCAAGCTGAATGAGCACATCGATGCCCCGCTCTACCGCCAGGCATCTTTTGAGGCCAACTGCAACCGTATGACTGTCAAGATGAAAGGCGGTTGGTCAATTGAGGTGCGCGCCTATGACGACGGTGTTGCCTACCGCTTTATCACCGACCTCAAAGGGCAGAAAAGGATAAACGGCGAAACAGCCGAGTTCTCGTTTGCCCGCCCCGTGAATATGCTGGTGCCTTACTCCCCCACCCGCGAGAGAGACCGCTACCGCAATTCATTTGAAAGCCCGTACGAAGCAGTGACCAGCGGCGACACAGAAGTTGCCCGGGACCGTCTGGCATTTATGCCAATTTACATAGACCTTGGCGAAAAGGGCCGCCTGCTGCTTATGGAATCGGACATCTGGAACTATCCCGGAATGTTCTTGAAAACCACTGAAAAAGGCTTCGAAGCGGAATTTCCTCCCTATCCCGAAAACACCTCTGTCGCCAATGGCAAATATCTGGATTACCTTTGCGACACAGATGCCACCCGCACCTATCCCTGGCGCATCGTGGCATACGGTGCCACCGACTGCGACCTGCCGGTGAACAATATGGTCTATCAGCTGTCCAGCCCTTCCCGCATAGAAGATGTATCCTGGATCAAGCCCGGCTTCTCTACCTGGGACTGGTGGAGCAACTTCAAGCTGCACGGCGTGGACTTCAAGTCCGGAATCAACACCGATGCCTATCTGTATCATATAGATTTTGCTGCCTCTCACGGCGTGAAATATGTCTTGATAGACGAAGGCTGGTATAAAAACGGAGATATTCTGCACCCTATACCTGAAATGGATATCCCCCGCCTGTGCAGTTATGCCGCCGAAAAGGGCGTGGGTCTGCTGCTTTGGATCAATACTAATGTCCTTGGCCTGAATCCAGACCAAGTATTTGAGCAATACGCTTCTATGGGCGTGGCCGGGTTCAAGATTGACTTTTTTGACAACCAGGTAGCTGCTATGGTAAACCGCATAGAGATGTATGCCCAAAAGGCCGCAAAGCTCCACCTGGTGCTTGACTATCACGGCATTTACAAGCCCGTGGGGCTTAGCCGCACCTGGCCGAATGTCCTTAACTACGAAGGCGTCGTGGGGCTGGAAAATGCCAAAGGCTACACCGCCGACCAGCTGGATTTGCCGCGCAACGACGTGATGATTCCCTACATCCGCATGGCCGCCGGCCAGATGGACTACACCCCCGGAGCGTTGCGCAACGCCAACCGCAACGATTTCCGCAAAATCAACGAACGGCCAATGAGCCAGGGTACCCGCGGCCATCAGGTGGCCTGCTATGTAGTTTATGATGAGCCTCTGGCTATGCTTTGCGACTCCCCGTCCGACTATCTGCAAGAAGAGGAAACTGTCCGTTTCATAACTTCTATGCCCACGGTATTCGACTCCACAAAAATACTGTCGGGAAAAGTGGGCGAATGGATTGTTACAATGCGCGAAAAGGACGGCGTTTACTATGTTGGCGGTATGACCTCCTGGCAAGACCGCGACGTGGAAGTGGATTTCTCTTTCCTGCCAACCGGCAAATGGACCTGCACACTTTTCCGCGACGGCATCAACGCCGACAAAGTGGCCACTGATTATGTCCTGGAGGACCTGACAGTAGACTCATCTTCACACCTCAAAGTCCATATGGCCCCCGGCGGCGGTTTTGCAATGATTATACGCAACGAATAATGAATCCTACTCTCACTGCTCTTCTGATTCCTTTCCTGGGCACCGCATTGGGTGCATCGTTTGTCTTCTTTATGAAGAAGGAGATGCCTGACCTTCTGCAGAAGATACTGCTGGGCTTTGCATCGGGCGTTATGGTCGCCGCCTCGGTGTGGTCGCTGCTGATTCCGGGGATGGAACTGGGCGGAGTGTGGCCTGCCACCATAGGACTGCTGGGCGGCTTTGCCTTTCTGCTGATGATAGATCAGATTACCCCGCACCTGCATCCCGTGGGCGGGCCGGAGGGTCCCAGGAGCAAGCTTTCCAAAACCACAATGCTGGCGCTGGCCGTCACAATCCACAATTTCCCCGAAGGAATGGCGGTGGGTGTCGCAATTGCCGGAGCCCTGAGCGGTGGAGCAGGTATGACAGCCGCCGGTGCGCTGGCACTGTCTCTGGGTATTGCCATACAGAATATTCCGGAAGGAGCCATCATATCAATGCCACTGCGGGCGGCCGGGAACAGCCGTCTGAAATCCTTCTGGGTCGGGGCACTGAGCGGCATTGTGGAGCCGATAGGCGGGGCGCTGGTATTGCTGCTGGCATCGGCAGTAACCCCAATAATGCCTTATATGCTGGCCTTTGCAGCCGGCGCTATGCTATATGTAGTGGTAGAAGAACTGGTACCCGAAGCCTCGCAAGGCGCGCACTCAAATGTTGCGACTATAGGCTTTGCGATAGGGTTCGCGCTGATGATGGTGCTGGACGTGGTTATGGGGTAATAATTACGTCCTCCGCCTGGCTAGTGATAGAACAGGAAACCGAAATAGACACGGGGACCGATGGGTAGCGTCTGGTGGCCTCTCATCAGGGAATGCATATAGTCCACCTTGAGTGTCAGGTGCATCGCCTGTGACACTATGAAATCGCAGCCCACGAAGGGGTCAAAAGCCATAAATCCTTCGCTATTGTAAATTGTGTCATCTATGGCTCTCCAGGCTTCTGCCGGTGTCTCGCTCATCAGCAATGTAGTGGCCCTGCCACCGCCTACAGTCATTCCCAAAAACGGCATCCAGCGCCCGGCGGTGAAATAAATATCCCCCTCAAGACCACCCCAGCCGTATTTGACATAACTCCCGTTTCCGTTCTGATTCAAGGTAGAGATATACCCTTCTCCACCAACGCGAAAGTTATTTCCCAGATGCAGACGGGCCACGCCACCCACGCCAAAGGGGGCACCTGAAGCCTCAAGGCCAATGGGATCGATTGTCCCGCGGAGGAATCCGCTGTGGATCATCATTCCGCCGTCAAAGCCCCGGATAAGTTTTTTATCCTGAGCAAAGATTTGAGTGCTCAGCAACAGTGCAGTCAACAAGCATATAAACTGTTTCATAAGCAAGCTTTTCGTTTGGATTCATAATAGTCGTGACGGGCAGGATTCTCTGGGAACCACCCTTTGAGCACGCGCTTCTCCTGCTTGAAAACCTCGTGGATGCTCCAGAAACTTGAAAACGCCACTGCCCCGGCGATTGTGGAACCGATGAAAGAAGGTATAAAAAGCGAAGCCCAGGTGCAAAGTACTCCAAGCGCCAGAAACACCCACCAGATTTTCCTCCCAAAGCGATATTCACACTTTATTACAAGTGGATGAAAGATGCCGATGCACGCAAAAACCGCCGCGCCTATAATAATGCCGTTATAATTCATATTCTGCCTTTTACTGGCAGCAAATGTAAGGCAACGCGATTAAAGTGATTAGGAAGTAATACGCAGAAATCAGGACAATTCGTGCATTCTCTTTCTGAAAGCCAGTGGCGTCATACCCACCTGATGCTTGAAGAATCTGGAAAAATAGGACGAATCGTCAAGACCAACCTCGGTTGCTATCTGGGCCACGGGGAGTTCCGTTTCGCTGAGCAGGCGCTTTGCCATAACCATACGGGCTATGCCTATCCAGGAGCCGACGCTTTTGCCGGTTGCCTGCTTTACCATCCGGTTTAGATGGCCGGCCGTCACAAACGCCTCAGACGCATAATCCTCAAGATGACGTGGATGCTCAGAAACGGAAAAAACGCTCTCCAGGAAGTTTGACACAACGGCGGGCATTTTGGCTGTGGGCTGCACCTTTATGCGGGACAACAATAGGTCAAGGCCTCTTGCAATAAAGTCTGTATCGCCTTTCTCAGAGCAATTTGCCATCATATTGAACAGCTCTCCCACAAAAGCCGCCTCGTCAAACCAGAAAGCCTTCTGCACTGGCGCCACCCACTTCAGAATAGATTCTGGCCTTGAGATAAAATCTGCCTTGAAGCCGCCCGTATACCCTACTACATCTTCATAATAACGGATAGAATAAGGCTTCCCTTCTGGTATCAGCAGCAAATGGCCGGGATAGCATATATATTGATTGCCTTCTACCTCAGCCAACACTTCTCCCTGCATCAAGTAGAGGAAACCAGTCATTGGAAGCGATAAAGACGGCACTTCGGGAACGTTGACCCGCCCCTTGGTATTCATCCTCCGGATGAAAAAATTTCCGATATTTGATATATCGCTCACGACGCAAATATAGGACTTTATTTGTAGATTTGCAGCGCCGTGAAAAAAGCATTGCTCACATACACTCTGGCTCCGGAAGTAGAAGCATTCACCGCCGGCCGCGATACCGCTCTCCCCTGCCCGGTTATCCAGGGGCATCAGGTGCACGGCAAGAAGGTGGCGATAATCGACAGGCCCGGCCTCACCCGCGAAGACCTGGAGGGCTACGACGCGTTCATAACCAATCTGAAAGGGGTTGCGATAGGCGTTCGCACGGCCGATTGTGTGCCTGTACTGCTCTACGACCCGGCCACAAAAACCATCGCCGCCGTTCACGCCGGCTGGAAGGGAACCGTGCTGAACATTGTTCAGGAAGCTATCGGCGTAATGAAAGACTGTTTCGGCACGAATCCCAAAGACCTTATGGCCGTGATCGGCCCCGCCATTGGCCCTGACAGTTTCCAGGTCGGGGAAGAGGTGGTGGAACAGTTCCGCGCAGCCGGCTTCGATATGGACGGAATCTGGCAGCAGATGGGCCCGGGCGACGGCACGCCTATGTCCGGCGGCCACCACATAGACCTCTTCAAGGCCAACCGCATATTGCTTGAAAAGGCCGGATTATCTCCCGCCAACATTCAGATTGCGGGCATCGACACATATACCGATACGGCATTCTATTCAGCCCGGCGCGAAGGTGCCACCTGCGGCCGTAACATAAACGCCATCAAACTGTTATGAATCACCTTGGAGAACTTATAGCGCTGGCGGTGGCCGTTTCCTGGACTTTCTCTGCATGGTTTGCAGACAAGGCCAGCCACAGGATAGGCGCTATGGTCACCAATGTGATACGCCTGGCAATTGCGGCAATCCTGCTGGGCCTACTTTTATGGATCACTACCGGGCATCCATATCCCGCATTTGCCGATGCAAAAGCATGGCAGTGGCTGGCGCTGTCCGCTCTGGTGGGATATGTATTCGGAGACTTTTGCCTGTTCAACTGCTATCTTTCCATAGGGCCGCGTTTCGGCCAGCTGCTTATGACTCTGGCTCCGCCGGCCGCTGCCGTGGCGGGGTATTTCCTTCTGGGAGAGTCACTCAGCTGGCGTTCTGTGCTGGCAATGGCCGTTACCCTGAGCGGTATTGCCATCTCCATCCTGAGCCGCGGAGAGGGTCATCACATCAAGCTTTCCCTTCCGCTCAAAGGAATCCTGCTTGGAATTGGAGCCGGTGTGGGACAGGGCGTGGGCCTGGTGCTCAGCAAGATTGGTATGGAGCACTATTCCGCGGCGCTGCCCGCAGACGCCCCAGCCGCTATGCAGGCGATGCTTCCCTTTGCCTCTACAATGATCCGCGCCATAGTGGGATTTGCCGGATTCTTTATATTGATTTCCATTCAAAAAGGGCTGGGCAATCTCAAACGGGGTATCCGGGACAAGGCCGGAATGAAATATGCCGCCCTCCTGACCCTGTTCGGACCGGCTTTCGGAGTATCACTCTCCTTACTGGCAGTGCGTTATGCCGATGCCGGAATCGCCTCTACCCTTATGGCCCTGACCCCGGTGCTGATAGTGGTTCCCGATGTGCTCATCAACAAGAAAAAGCCCACTCTCAGGGAATTGGCGGGAATCGCGGTCACAATGTTGGGCGTAGCCCTTTTCTTCTTGCACAAATAGCAAAAAAAAGGTAGATTTGTAGGAATTAATCCTACAATTATGACAATCACAGGAATAGGCGAAACCGTTCTGGACATTATTTTCCAGAATATGCAGCCGCAGGCCTCGGTGCCCGGCGGATCAACATTCAATGCAATGATATCTCTTGGCCGCACAATTGGCCGCGATATGCCCGAGGTAAAACTCAGGATGGTCTCACAAATTGGCGACGACCCCGTGGGAGATATAGTGTTTGCATTTATGAAAGAGAACAGGGTCAGTACCGATGCAATGGTAAGGTCCAAGGGACAGAGCACCGTATCAATGGCTATGCTGGACGAGAACCGCAACGCCAAGTATGAGTTTTTCCGCGACCTCAACCTGCCTGCTTTCGAAGCTCCGGAGCTGGATTTCGGCCCGGGCGACATTGTGCTGTTCGGTTCTTTCTTCGCCATCAACCCCGAGACCAGAGAGCAGACCCGCGCCATTATCCGCAAGGCTAAGGCCGCCGGCGCCACTGTATATTACGACATCAACTTCCGCAAGAGCCACGACGCCAAGGCATCCCTGCCGCTGATAGAAGAGAATATCTCACTTTGCGACATTGTGCGCGGCTCTTTAGAAGACATAGAGGCTCTTTATGGCAGCGACAACGCCGCAGAAGTATACGAAAAGCACATCGCCCCGCTGTGCAAGAATTTCATCTGCACCAAGGGCGCCATGGAGACGGAAGTATTCTCTCCCGGCTTCAGAAACAGCTATCCCGTTCCGCAGGAGACGCCTGTAGTGAGCACGATTGGCGCCGGCGACAACTTCAACGCAGGCACCGTGTATGCTCTCACCAAATACAGGAAACTGGACTGGGACACCATCGTGCCCATTGCCCACAGTTTCTCTGCCAATGTTGTGGCAAGTATGTTCAACTACGTGGACGCTGATTTCAAGGCCGAATAACCCTATATACGATATGAAGAGATTTCTTATTTGTCTGGCGGCAATCCTGGCCGCAGTCACCATCTATGCCAGGGACTATAACGTATCGTCTCCCGACGGCAAAATCAATGTAACAATCAGCTGCGGCGAAAGCATTTTCTGGAGCGTAGCCAAAGACGGCAAACAGCTTATTGCCCCTTCTAAAATCGCTCTTACGCTCACCGACGGCACAGTATACGGCAAGAATGCAAAATTCCGCAAGGCAAAGGGTCTCTGTGTTTCCGAAACTCTGTTTCCCCAGAACTTCAAGCGGAGCGAGCTCAGGAACGAATACAACCAGATAACTCTGGTTGCAAAGCCGTTCGACTTGATATTCCGTGTATCGAACGACGGCGTAGCCTATAGGTTTGTAACCAAAAAGGGCGTTGAAATCGCCTCCGAAACTGCCGAATTCAACTTCCCGGACGACCCTATGGCGTGGATTCCCTATGTCAGGGACGGCGGCACAATAGAGCAGCAGTTCTTCAACTCGTTTGAGCATCTTTATGCCAACATCCACATATCGCAGTGGGACGCTGCCCGCATCGCCTTCCTCCCCATCACCATAGAGACCACGGCCGGTCCGCGCGTAGCCATCACCGAGGCCGACCTGCTGAACTATCCCGGGATGTATCTATCCAACCTGGACGGCGGCACCTGCCTTAAGGCTATGTTTGCCGGCTATCCCAAGGACATTGTCCAGGGCGGCCACAATATGCTGCAGGGTATTGTCACCTCGCGCGAGCCTTATATTTACAAGGGCGAGAAAGGCGAGGAACTTCCCTGGAGGGTGGCGGTAATCACCGACGACGATGCCTCGCTGGCCGACAATGACCTTATTTGGCGTCTGGCCAAACCCGCCGAGGGCGATTTCTCCTGGGTAAAGCCCGGCAAAGTTGCGTGGGACTGGTGGAACGACTGGAACCTCAAGGGCGTTGATTTCAAGTCGGGAATCAACAATGATACATACAAGTATTACATAGATTTCGCGGCTGCCCACGGCATTGAATATGTCATCCTGGACGAAGGATGGGCCGTGAATCTCCAGGCGGACCTGATGCAGGTGGTGCCCGAGATAGATCTTCCTATGCTTAGTTCTTACGCTATAAGCAAGGGAGTCAAACTGGTCCTATGGGCCGGCTACTGGGCCTTCAACCGCGATATGGAAGGTGTATGCAAGCACTACAGCGAGATGGGCATCGCCGGCTGGAAGATAGACTTTATGAACCGCGACGACCAGCCTATGGTCGCCTTCTACGAAAAGGCCGCCCGCACCGCCGCCAAGTATCACCAGTTTGTGGATTTCCACGGCGCCTTCAAACCCGCCGGCCTGACCCGCACCTGGCCCAACGTCCTCAATTTCGAAGGTGTGAACGGCCTGGAGCAGCTCAAATGGATGGGTCCCGAATACGACCAGGTGACCTACGACGTCACCATCCCCTTCACCAGGCTGGTGGCAGGCCCCTGCGACTATACCCAGGGCGCTATGCGCAACGCCATCAAGGTGAATTACTTCCCTTGCGACAATGAGCCTATGAGCCAGGGCACCCGCTGCCGCCAGCTGGCAGAATATGTGGTGTTCGACGCCCCTTTCACTATGCTATGCGACTCCCCCACCAACTATGAGGCAGAGGAAGAGTGCACCCGCTTTATCGCCTCCATCCCCACCGTATGGGACGAGACCATAGCCCTGGACGGCCGCATCTCACAGTATATATCCATTGCACGCCGCAGCGGCAGCAAGTGGTATCTGGCCGCTATGACCGACTGGAACGAGCGCGACATCACCTTTGAACTGCCTTTCGAGGCTGCAGACGGCACTTCTGCCACACTCTGGCGCGACGGCGTCAACGCCCACCGCAACGGGCAGGACTACCGCAAAGAAGAGATCAAAGTAAAGGATGGCAAAGTCACTGTGCATCTGGCTCCCGGAGGCGGATGTGTACTGGTATTCTGATAGATAAGACCAATGAACAACAACGAATTTGATGTAATAATCATTGGCGGCGGCATCACCGGCGCGGGCACGCAGCGCGACTGCGCAATGCGGGGCCTCAGAACCCTGCTGATAGAGCGCAGCGACATCGCCACCGGCGCCACCGGCCGCAACCACGGCCTGCTCCACTCCGGAGCCCGCTATGCCGTCAATGACCCCGAATCGGCCGAAGAGTGCATCAAGGAGAATATGATCTTGCGCCGCATCGCCTCCCACTGCGTGGACGAGACCGACGGCCTGTTCATAACGCTGCCCGAAGATGACCTGGCATATCAACAGACATTCGTGGACGCCTGCAGAAAAGCGGGTATCAGCGCAGAAATCATAGACCCGGAACTGGCAAAACGGCTTGAGCCTTCTGTCAATCCCGAGCTTACGGGGGCCGTGAGGGTGCCCGACGGCAGCGTGGACCCCTTCCGCCTTTGCGCAGCCAATATGTTGGACGCCAAACTCCACGGCGGGCAGGTGCACCTGCACACCACAGTGACGGGCTTCATCCGCGAGGGAGACACCATCAAAGGCGTGCACACCCGCAACCTCATCACCGGCGAAGAGCGCGACTTCTATGCTCCCGTCACGGTGAATGCCGGTGGCATCTGGGGCCACGACATAGCGGCCATGGCCGGCGTAAATGTAGGGATGTTCCCTGCAAAAGGGGCACTGCTGGTGTTTGCCCACCGCGTGAACAATATGGTGATTAACCGCTGCCGCAAGCCTTCCAACGCCGATATTCTGGTGCCGGGAGACACCGTGTGCATAATTGGCACGACATCCACCCGCATCCCGTTTGAAGAGTGCGACAATGTGAGCGTCACTCCCGACGAAGTGACCTTGCTTATCACCGAAGGTGCCAAGATGACCCCTTCGCTCTCCTCTACCCGAATCCTGCGCGCATATGCCGGCGTAAGACCGCTGGTCAGCGCCGACAACGATCCCAGCGGGCGCAATATTTCCCGCGGTATCGTATGTCTGGACCACGAAGAGCGCGACGGCCTCAAAGGCTTCATAACCATCACCGGCGGCAAGCTGATGACATATCGCCTTATGGCAGAAATCGCCACCGATGCGGTATGTCGGAAACTGGCGGTACAGAAGACCTGTGAAACGGCCGACATCCCCCTGCCGGGCAGCGAAGAAGGGTCGTACGAAGCAGTCGCCCAAAAGATTTGGGAGAAGCCTTCCACCGCCCAGAAAGCCGCAGCGGCCCGTATGGGCAGCCGCGCTTCCCGCATCCGCACCCGCGACCGTCTGGACGAAGCGCTGATATGCGAATGCGAAGAGGTCTCGGTAGGAGAGGTCAAAAATGCCATCGAAAGGTTGGACGCCTCTACCCTCACCGACCTTCGCCGCCGCACCAGAATAGGAATGGGCACCTGCCAGGGCGAATTCTGCGCCTGCCGTGCCGCAGGCCTGCTGGCCAAGGCACACGGATGCATCGAAAAAGAACGCGACGACCTCAAGGAGTTCCTGCAAGAGCGCTGGAAGGGCAACTTCCCCATCGGCTGGGGTGACACCCTGCGCGAGGCGGAGTATACACAGTGGGTCTATAAACACATATTAGGTTTATAATCGGATGAAATTCAATACAGTCATAATAGGTGGCGGCCTGGCCGGCCTTACCGCGGGCATCAGCCTCCAGATGGCCGGCAAAAGCACCGCAATAATCAGCGAAGGCCAGAATGCACTGCACTTTTTCTCGGGAAGCCTAGAAAGTATGGAAGAGGCCCCTCAGCGTGTGGTGGACCTTTTTGCCCAGGCAGGCATCGCCTTGCACTACAACCCCGGCTACCGGCTTATGCCAATGGGCACCCTAAAGAAATCGACTCTTTCGCTGGAAGATATCAGTCTGTTCCCGGAGACGAAGATTGGAAATAAAGCCCTGATAGTCAGCTTTAGCGGCTATCACGACTTCTTCTGCGGATTCCTTCAGGAGGGGCTGGAAAAACAGGGCGTTCAATGCCGTGTCCAGTTGCTGAGCCTCCCCGAACTGGAGCATCTTGAAAAGAGCCCGAGCGAGATGCGCTCTGTGCAGATTGCCCGCACTATGGACCTGATCTGGGAGAATGTGGTGCGCGAAATACGCATTCTTCTCAGAGACGAGGACACGGTGATTTTGCCGCAGGTATTCGGTCTAAAAGACACCTCGGTGCTGAGTCGTATCCGCCAGGGAATCCCCGCCCAAGTGGTCTTCACCGGCACCCTCCCACCCTCAGTTCCGGGAATCCGCACCCAAATGCTGCTCAAGCGCCGCTACGAGCTGCTGGGAGGCACCTACCTTATGGGAGACCAGGCCACCGGCGCCCACATCCACGATGGGGCCATCCACAGCATAGTGACCCACAATCTCGGCAACCATTTTATGGAAGCGGAGAACTTTATCCTGGCTTCCGGTTCATTCTTTTCCAAGGGCCTGCGCTCCAATCCGTTTGAAATCTCAGAACCTGTGTTCGGGCTGGATGTGGAGCAGGCAGAAGACCGCAGCGACTGGTACAACCCCGAGTTTATGCGCGAGCAACCCTATATGAAATATGGCGTCACCACAGATGCCAGCCTGCACGCAATTAAAGGGGGCGAGCCCATCAAGAATCTCTATGCTATAGGTTCCATTCTTGGTGAAACCCGTCCCGAACTGGGCACCGGCGGCGGACTTGCCATCCGCAGCGCCCTGGAAGTGGCAGACCAAATCCTAAAACAGACAGAAGAATGAAACTCCAGGAATATACTTCAAGTTCGCACAACTTTGAGGAGTGCATGAAATGCACCGTATGCACCGCATACTGCCCTGTCCTGCAGGTCAACCCCCTCTATCCCGGGCCCAAGCAGGCCGGTCCCGACGGCGAGCGACTTCGCCTAAAGGACCCTTTCTTCTTTAACTATGCCCTGAAATACTGCCTCAACTGCAAGCGTTGCGAAGTGGCCTGCCCCTCGGGCGTAAAGGTCGCCGACCTGATTCAGGCCGCGCGCATAAAATACGACAACTCACCAGTCAAGTGGCGCGACCGTATGCTGGCATCCACCGACTTTATGGGGCATCTGGCACGGCCATTCGCTCCCGTTGTAAATGCCGTGACAGGCCTTGGCGTGACCAAGACAATGATGGACGCAATGTTCAAGATTGACAGGCGGCGCACCTTCCCCAGCTATAGCGCCCGCAGTTTTGAAGGGTGGATGGGACGTCACGAGAAAGAACAGGCGGCCTTCCCGGAGCAGGTGGCCTATTTCCACGGCTGCTATGTAAATTACAACAATCCCCGCCTGGGTAAAGACCTGGTCAAGGTGCTCAACGCCCTGGGCGTGGGCGTGCAGCTGCTGGAAAAGGAGAAATGCTGCGGCATTGCTATGATCACCAACGGGATGAAGGCAGAAGCCACAAAGAACGCCAATCACAACGTCAAGGTTCTTTCAAAGGCGGTGGACAAAGGGCTGATGGTGCTCACCACCTCCTCTACCTGCACCCTGACACTGCGCGACGAATATCCCTCGCTGCTGGCCGTGGACAACTCGGCGGTACGCGACTTTGTGATAATGGCCACCCGCTTCATTTACGAGCGGCTGGAGAAGGGCGCAGAGCTGCATTTCAAGCTCGATTTCCACAAAAAAGTGGCTTACCATACCCCTTGCCATATGGAGAAACTGGGCTGGGGCGTCTTCTCAGAAAAACTGCTCAGGATGATTCCCGGCGTGGAATTCACAATGCTGGATTCTGCCTGCTGCGGCATTGCCGGCACCTATGGTTTCAAGCGTGAAAACTACGAGGCCTCCCAGGCGATAGGCAAACCGCTGTTCGACCAGATAAAGACTGTGAACCCCGACGTCGTGGCCTGCGACTGCGAGACCTGCAAGTGGCAGATAGAGATGTCCACGGGCTACCCGGTTGCCAATCCCATATCGATTTTGGCAGAAGCGATAGAAACAAATAAAGATTAGATATGCTGAAATTTCTGAAACAGCCTGCATACCGCCCGGCCGAAACCGGGCCCAAGGCAGATGCGAAGTACAAGCGACTGCGCCTCCAGGTGTTCCTGGGCGCCTTTATTGGCTACGCCGGATTCTATCTGGTGCGAAAGAACCTCTCAATGGCCATCCCGGCTATGGCACCGCTCGGCTTCGAAAAAACCGAACTTGGCTTTGTGCTGGGTCTTAACGCCGCCGCCTACGCCTTGTCAAAATTCTTGATGGGAAGCGTTTCCGACAGGTCTAACGCGCGTGCTTTTCTCCCTCTGGGACTGATACTTACAGCCATTTCAATGTGCTTTATGATAGTCCCCATCCAATGGATAGGAGCCGAGCACAAAACGTGGGCGATAGTGGTAATGGGCGTGCTCAACGCCCTGGTGGGATGGTTCAACGGAATGGGTTGGCCTCCCTGCGGCCGGGTGATGACACACTGGTTCTCGCCCGGTGAGCGCGGCACTATGATGAGCATCTGGAACTGTGCCCACAACGTGGGCGGAGCGCTGGTCGGCCCTATGGCCACCTACGGCGCCGCCTGGTTTGGAAGCTGGTTCTACGGCACCCATAGCGAGCTCTATTTCCTGATTGGCACATTCGCCTTCCCGGCAGCGGTGGCTCTGTTCATAGCCCTGCTGGCCTACATCCTGCTGCGCGACACGCCGCAGTCCTGCGGTCTGCAGTCGGTGGAGGCCTGGCGCAATGACTATCCCAAGAACTATTCAGAGAAGCACGAGACCACCCTCACCACCAAGGAGATCCTCTTCAATCACGTGCTCAACAACAAGTTCCTCTGGTTCATAGCCCTGGCAAACGCCTTCGTGTATATGGTGCGCTACGGCTGCCTTGACTGGGCGCCGACTATCCTCACAGAAAAGGGCATCGACCTCAAGAGCGCCGGCTGGGCCTATTTCGCCTATGAATTTGCCGCCATTCCCGGCACCCTGCTATGCGGATGGCTGTCCGACAAACTGTTCCACGGCCGCCGCGCCCTGCCCACAATGCTCTTTATGGCTCTGGTAATGGTATTCGTGGTACTGTACTGGCTGTTTATAGACAACCTAACCGTGGTCATAATCAGCCTTATCGGCATTGGATTCTTCATATATGGCCCCGTGATGCTCATAGGCGTCCAGGCGCTGGACCTTGCCCCCAAGAATGCCGCCGGCACCGCCGCAGGCCTCACCGGCTTCTTCGGATATTTCCTGGGCACATTCATTCTTGCAAACACCGTCATCGGCCTGGTGGCGCAGAATGCCGGCTGGGGATGGACATTTGTATTGCTTATAGCCGCCTGCCTGCTGGCCATCTTCTTTATGGGCCTCACCCTCAAGGAAGAGCGTAAGCCGGCCAATTAAAACTTAACGAAATGAAAACAATCAAAGAGGTACTCTACGACTGCCAGGCAAAAGGCACCGCCGTGCTGGCAACAAACTTTTATAATTACGAAACCCTTACCTGCGTGGCCCGCGCAGCCCAGGCGATGAATGCCCCGGTGATGCTTCAGCTGACCCGGTCGTCCATAGATTATATGGGGCTGCACACTGCCTACAAGATGGGACGTCAGGTTATGGAAGACTACGGCCTTCAGGGCTATATCCACCTTGACCACGGCCCGAGCCTGGAACTGGTGCAGCGCTGCCTGGACGAAGGTTTCGACTCCGTAATGATAGACGCTTCTGAGAAGCCTTTTGACGAGAATGTGAGCATTTCTGCCAAAGCGGTGGCAATGGCAAAGCCCTACGGCGCCAATGTAGAGGCCGAGCTGGGATATGTCGCCAAACTGGGGCAGGAACAAGGCGGCGGCTTCACCACCCCGGAGCAGGCGGTCGAATTTGTAAACCGCACGGGGGTTGACGCACTGGCCGTTTCAATTGGCTCAGCACACGGATTCTACAAACTCCCGCCCCATCTTGACATCCCGCGTCTGAAGGCCATCCACGCCGCAACACCTGTAGCGCTGGTTCTACACGGCAGCTCCGGAATTCCCCACGACCAGGTTCGCGAAGCAATCGCCAACGGCATAGTCAAGGTGAACCTCGCCACCGAAATCAAAGACAACTTTATGAGGGCTCTCAAGAAGGTTCTGTCGGAGAGTGACGAAATAGACCTGCGCAAGGTCTTCCCCAAGGCAATGGAACCGGTGGTTGAGCTACTCAAAGAGAAATACACCGTCACCGGCGCCACTCGCACCAATTAACAAAAAAGCCTGCCCCGAAAGAGCAGGCTTTTTTGATGGTCAGGATTCTTAGAATACCAGCAGGAACAGTCCGGCGGCCATAGCGCAGCCCACGATGGGACCGCACACGGGAACCCAGGCGTACCACCAGCCGCTGTCGCGCTTGCCTTTGATGGGCAGGATAGCGTGAGCAAGACGGGGGCTGAGGTCGCGGGCAGGATTGATGGCATAACCGGTGGTTGCACCCAGCGACATACCTATGGACATAATCAGGCAGGTCACAGGCCAGGAGCCAAGCGCGCCTGTTGCCAGCGCGGTACCGCCCATAGAGAAGGCATTGCCGTTTGTACCCAGTGCGAGTATCACAAATACCAGCAGGCAGGTTGCAATGGCCTCGCAAAGGAAGTTGCGCCAGCCGTTCTTGATGGCGGGCATAGTGCAGAATGTTCCCAAGATAGTGTCGGGCTCATCTGCAGTGGCATTGTAGTGATCTTTATAGAATATCCACACCAGCACGGCACCCAGGAAGCCGCCCAGCATCTGGGCGATGATATATCCCAGCACCAGCGACCACTCGAACTTGCCGGCGATGGCCAGGCCCAGAGTCACAGCGGGATTCAGGTGGGCACCGGAAACGGGACCGGCGATGAGCACACCCATCATTACTGCCAGACCCCATCCGAGAGCTATTACCACCCAGCCGGCGCCTTTAGCCTTGGAAAAATTCAGAGAGCAGGCAGCGCACACGCCGTCGCCCAAGAGAATCAGCACCAGAGTGCCGATGAATTCAAAAATATACTGAGTCATATTACTTGCGTGTTACGGTTCTTGAAATTGCATCTTTCCAGCCATCTTTGCTGGCAGTCATATCGGCGCCGGAGGGGGCAAAAGTGCGTTCTGCCTTCCACTGCTGCTTGATCTCGTCCAGACTGCTCCAATAGCCCACTGCAAGGCCGGCCAGGTAGCAGGCGCCCAGCGCGGTGGTCTCGGTAACCTCGGGACGGATTACATTCGCCCCCAGGATATCGGCCTGGAACTGCATCATAAGATTGTTGCGGGAGGCACCGCCGTCTACCTTGAGCTCTGCCAGAGGCACTCCGGCATCACGCTCCATTGCAGAGACAATGTCCATAGTCTGGAACGCTATGCCTTCCAGGGCGGCCCTGGCGATATGCGCTGCGGTGGTTCCGCGGGTGATTCCGCAAATGACGCCGTGGGCATACTGGTCCCAGTAGGGAGCGCCCATCCCGGTGAGTGCGGGCACAAAGTAAACGCCGCCGTTGTCGGGCACGGAAGTGGCCAGGGCTTCAATTTCAGAAGAAGAGCGGATGATGCCCAGGCCGTCGCGCAGCCACTGCACCACGCTGCCGCCCACAAAGATGGAGCCTTCCAGCGCATAATTCACAGTTTCGCCAATCTTCCACGCCACGGTGGTGAGGAGGTTGTTCTTTGAGAGAATCGGTTTCTCGCCGGTATTCATCAACAAGAAACAGCCGGTGCCATAAGTATTCTTGACAGAACCGGGAGTTGTGCACATCTGGCCAAAGAGGGCAGCCTGCTGGTCGCCGGCTATGCCCGCAATAGGCACTTCGTGTGCAAAAATAGTGGTCTTGGTGTAGCCATATACTTCAGAAGAAGAGCATACGCGCGGCATCATAGAGGCCGGGATACCAAGCAACTCCATCAATTCACGATCCCACTCCAGAGAGTTGATATTGAACAGCATTGTGCGGGAAGCATTGGAGACGTCGGTAACGTGCACCTCGCCGCGGGTCAGCTGCCATACCAGCCAGCTGTCCACATTTCCAAAGCGCAGTTTGCCCGCCTCTGCCCTCTCGCGTGCACCGGGGACATTGTCCAGAATCCACTTGATCTTTGTGCCGGAGAAATATGCGTCAATTATGAGACCCGTCTTCTCGCGGATCTTGTCCACCAGCCCCTTTGCCTTCAGAGAATCGCAAAACTCAGAGGTGCGGCGGTCCTGCCATACGATGGCATTGTATACCGGAGCGCCGGTCTCGGCGTCCCATACGATTGTTGTTTCACGCTGGTTGGTGATGCCTATGGCAGCTATGTCCAGGCCGTTGATGCCTATCTTGGAGATAGCCTCCGCAATTACGGCAGCCTCGCTGGCCCAGATTTCCATAGGGTCGTGCTCCACCCAGCCCGGTTTGGGGAAGTGCTGGGTGAATTCCTGTTGCGCTGTAGAGCGGATGTTTCCGTCGTGGTCGAAAACAATGGCTCTGGAAGAGCTTGTTCCCTGATCCAGAGCCAATATGAATTTTTTACTCATTATGCTATTTCTTTTTCATCAAGCCGTGTACCCTGTTGAGGAAGTCCCCTACGCGGGCCTTGTACTCTTCGGGGTATTTCGCAAAAGAGTTGGCGTGCACGGCACCGGGGACAGCCCAGTACTCTTTGTAGCCGTGGGTCTTGGCAGCGAAATTCTTCCAGAGGTGCTCGAAGGGAACAAAATCGTCCGCATCGCCGTGGATGAAATACATAGGGCGATCGCACTTGGCCAGCTGCTTGACTGAAGATGCCTCTTTGAATCCCCAGCCGTAGCGGTTCTTGCAGACAATGCTCGCGCTGTTGAGAATCGGGAACGGAGGGAGGTGGAAGCTGTCGTGGAGATTGGTCTTGAACTGATCCCAAACGGACGAGTAACCGCAATCCTCCACAAAGCAGCGAACATACTCCGGCAGCGGGTCGCCGCTGGCCATCATAACCGTGGCTGCACCCATCGACACGCCGTGGAGCACCATAAAATCGTCGTTGAAGATATTATGGGCCACGTCTATCCATTTCTCTAAATCGAGACGGTCCAGCCAGCCCATCTGCACTGCATCACCCTCGGAATAACCGTGATACTGCAGATCCGGGAAGAGCACGTTATAGTTCAGGTCATCACGATACATACGCACCAGGTAGAGGAACACATAGTGGTTGTCGGTATAGCCGTGCACCACAATGGCGGTACCCTTTGCCCTTGCGGGATTGGCGGCGGGTACAAAGCAAGCGTGAATCTTCTTGTCGTTGAAACCTACGATAGTTGTATCCTTGAGAAGGCCGTCAGCCTTGAGGCCGTCGTACCAGGCAGTACTGCCGGGCAACAGTGAATCAGCTTTATGGCGGGTGCGCTCAATGTCGTCCACGCCGTGAGGAGTGGGCTTAAGTGCGTAGTTGCACATAAACTTGCCCGCCAGGCAGCTCTGGAGAGAGAGGGTCACCAGCAAAATGGCAACGAGACGAAAAATCTTTTTCATAGCTGCCATTAGAACTGATAGTTGATACCGATACCAATCCAGAGACCTGCATCCAGGCCGGGAGTGAAGCATTTTGCGAAATCTGCAGATACGATGAAGTTCTGGTTCATCGCAATCTTGAGGCCGGCACCGGCGCTGTAGATAAGATCTTTGACGTGGCTGTGATCGTAAATCAAACCATTATAATCTGCACCGTGCACTGTGTTGAAGCGCTCCAATTCTGCAGTCTTGTTTTTGTCTGTCAGATATTTCACATAACCTGAATAATCGATACCCGTGAGAAGTTTGCCATCCACTATCTGATTGGCAGAGGATGCTGCAAGCAATTCATTTGCCCTATAGGGTTTTGTGATGATACCGGCATCGAAGAACGGGTTCACTGCAATATAGAAATACTGTTTTGCAAGGGTGAATTTAACGAGTTTAATGCGGAGCTCTGTATTAGCCCAGGCCATACCTTCTGTGAGGATGCGGTTCTCGCGCAGACCGCGAATGGTGCCGCTGCTGCCGAATCCCTCGGAAATCATATTGCGCTGCACCAGCAGAGGGATATTCTGAATCATATAGAACGGAGTCTCACCGGCAATGGTCTGCTGCCAGGCCAGACGATATGCAAAAACGGGGTCGCCTGCAGGAATATGAATAGGGATATCCACATAATGACGGAAGTATGCACAAGCCTTCAAATACCTGTGATTGAGGACATTTCCGTTCAGGTAGGCTTCTGCCCATATACCGCGGTTGGGAGCAGCCTCGATGTCACGGGTGTCATATACCAGACCGGCATTGAGTTCCAAGGCCAAACCTCCATTTGCTTCGTCTTCTGTAATAGCTCCGATTGATTTGTATTTATCAAACAGTGTTACCGAATTGTTGTAATACTGCTTGGTGCCATCCTTGTCAAGATCTACTCCGACATCTTTCATCTGACCCAGTTTCCAGTCCCAGAAGTTGACACCGGCAGCCCAGTTGAGATTGTCGGTGATACGGCCCTGGAGATTGGCAAGCACGCGAAGCATATTACGGCTCATTCCGTAGTAGTTCAGGTTGTCGTTCCCAATCAAAGCATATCTGTTGGACCACATATCATAGTCTTGTACAGCTGCCGGGCCGTTGAAACCCCAGAAACTGTACAGAGGGTCAGTCATATATGTTACGGATGCATTTACACGCATACCGGGAATCAGATACTTGGAATCATAGGCCAGATAGAGACGTACACGGTGACTCTTGGTAAAATAAGAGGCCTCCCAGCTGATCTTGTGAAGTGGATCAGGATAGGTAGAACCATCGCCATAGTTGTAAACGTCACCGAAGGCACCTGCCTGATAACCATTGTCCACCGAGAAGGTGGCAGTGGGGAGCAGGCCAAAGCTCCAGCCTTTCTTCATCTCCTTTTCTTCCTGAGCATTAGCATTGAAAGCCAATGCAACGAACAATGTAATAATAAATAGTTTTTTCATTATAATTTGGTTAAAAATTGTTCTATTATACAAACTTAAACAAAAAAACGTTTAAATCCTCGTTTTCTAAAAAATTATTACCTTTACACAAACAAATGTCGTTTTTGTATGAAGCGCATACTTGCATACGGTTTGATTATTATGCTGGCCCTCTCCTGCGCCGACATCCAGGAGCCGGAGGTTCATAACGACGACAGCGCTCTGGACGGTTGGTGGTATCTCGCCGCCCTCTCCGACACGGAAAATATGACCTCCGGAGACCCTCAGCTCTTTGACGAGCAGTATACGGCAGACGACACCCGCGAATGGCGCCATATCTCCGGCACCCGGTTCACAAAATATGAGCTGTTGTTTATGGTGGGCTATGACATAGACCCCGAAACCGGCGATTTCATAGAGATACACAAAAAATATGTGGCTGAATATCCCGAGGATGTGATGTATTCCTCACTGTTTATGAGTCCCGGTCCCTTTGGCAGCTGCATTCCCTACGACACAAACGAAGATGGCGAACGGCTGGACTCCTACTCCACCTTTAAGGCAGAGGGAGATGAAATATACCTCACCTGCTCCGGCGGCCCCTACACCTACTACTGGCTGGACAAGGACACCCCCATTGACGACAATCAGGACGGGGTGATCAACTGCTACGATATGTCCTGGCACGGCCGTATGCCACGCGTAATACCGCTGGTGGACGGCAAGGATCCCACAACATTCAAAGTGACAAACGTCTGGAAGCGCTCTACCGAAGCTGCCTTCCGGAACTGGAAATACACATTGGAAAATCTATAAACTTAATTAAAATGGCAAGTCTTATTTACATCATCGGCGTTGTCCTCTCTATCATTGCAGTGCTGGACATCCTCAAGAAACCCATCTCACTGGTGGGCAAAATCATCAGCGCAGTGCTGGTTCTGGCATTCAGCTGGATTGGCCTGCTTGTTTACTTCCTGTTTGCACGCGACCGCCTGACCAAGTGGTTCAAATAGAGAGTTCAACATCAACAAAAAAGCCGATCCTTGCGGGTCGGCTTTTTTGTTGTCTTATCTGATTTTATCCAGGAAGTCATAGATATGCCTTGTCTCTTCTACCATACTCTTATTCAGACTTGGTATTGACGCCGCGTCGTGGTTCATGCCATCTATAAACCAGGTATCAAACTGCCAGCCCATCTTGCGGAAATACTCCGAGAGGAACGCCGGGCCCCAGCAGCCAAAGTTGCTCTCAGGCACCAGTTTTTCGCCAAAGGGCACTATATTGTCTACAGTGCCGTGGATGAACATATGGGGACACGGAGCCCACTTGTATACCGGATGCGACATTCCCAGTTTCCAAACGCCTCCGGCTCCGGAAATGACGCCAGCATAGTTAAACCCTTCAGGAAGTCGGGAGGTGGCAATGGGATCGTCGTTGCATAGCAGATATTCAGCCATTACAGAATTGATGGCTCCGGCGCTGCAGCCGGCCAGAACAATACGGCCGGCATCTATGCCCAGCGCATCTTTGCGGTCCAGCAGGAAACGGGTGGCATCGTAGGTATCCTCCACAGCGCGGGTTATGGCCCGTACATACTTGTAGCCATCCACGTTGGAATCTACAAACATAAAGCGCTCCAGGCTGATGCGATAGTCAATACAGGCCACGTTGAAGCCCTTGAGCAGATACATCTCCGGCGCCATTGAATAGCGGCTGCCGGTCCACCAACCGCCGCCGAAAGAGAGTATCATTGTTGGACGCGGAGCGGTATCATCCTTCATCCTGAAGAAGTCCAGTTTAAGGGTATCGGGCCCCTTTACGGCATAGGTAAAGGTCTCCATAACGGCGCCCTCGAGAAAGTCATAGGGGCAATTCTGGGCCTTTGCCGACAGGGCAGCAAGGCACAGGGCCGCAATCACAAATATCTTTTTCATTTATTAGAAGATATAGTTCAAAGCTATGTAGAGTGCGCTGTCGCCGTCGGTTTTAATGAAAGGCTTGGCCCATTCGGCAGAGACAATAAAGTTGGTATTCATAACCAGTTTAAGGCCGGCGCCGGCACTGCAGTGCAGTTTGAGCGCCTCCTTCTGCAAATCAGAGACAGACTTGCCATAAAAGGCGGCAAGCTCTTCTCCCTTGTACAGACTGGTCACCATTCCGGCGTCGAAAAGCGGATTGGCCGCAACATACCAGTTCTGCCCTATCAGTTTAAAATCAAACAGGCGGATGCGAAGTTCGCTGTTAATCCAGGCATAGCTGTCACCCACCAGCCGCTGGGCCAGCAGGCCGCGGACGGTGTTTATGCCGCCCAGGCCGTCTGTGCAGGTCTGGCGCAGGAACAGCGTGCTGATGTTCTGCTGATTGTAGAACGGCGCCTGCCCCGCAATCACACCCTGATATGCAAGGTGATAGGCAAACACCATCCTGTCGGGCCACAAAGACAGATACTGGCGCAGATGGGCTGCCAGACGCAGGTATTTATAACCGTCGCCAAAAATGTCCGGAGAGCCGTTAAAATAGGCTTCTGCCCAAAGGCCACGGTTGGGAGCCGACTCGTTGTCGCGGGTGTCGAACACCAGGCCCGCCTTTATCTCGAGCCGGTGTCCTCCGGTCGCCTCCTCGTCTGAAAACACATTCTGCTCACACATCTGATGGTACAAAGTCTTGGTTGGGTCATAGACTTCGTAGGGTTCTTTTGTTTCCTTGTCTTTTTTGGTCAAGGTTATGTCACCCAGCTTGTAATACCAATAACTCAGGCCTCCAACCCAGTTTAGATGGGGAGCAATCTCGCCCTGGAAATCAGCCAACACGCGTACCATACCGCGACGGTAGGCATAGCGGGCCTCGCGGGTCTCCTGGTTGGCATCTCGGCTCTTGTCGTAGGCCTCAAGACCGTTCAGGCCATAGAAAAGGAACATCGGGTCGTACTGATAGCTGGCAGAAAGTGTAGTGCGGATGCCAGGAATCAGATAGCGCGAGTCAAACTGGCCGTGAAGAAGTGTCTGTCCGCCGGTATACCGGGATGCCTCTACATACATTCTCTGACGATAGTCCGGATAGAGATTGGCGTAGTTGAAAATGTCAGCGCAGATACCGTACTGGAATCCCAGATCGGAGTTATAGCTCACGCAGGGAAGGACTCCAAAGTTCCACCCCTCTACCCTGTCGTCATCGCCTGCATAAGCGGCGCCACACAGAGCAAACAGCGCGATGAGTATTGTGTACAGTTTTTTCATTGTTCTACAATTTCTTCCGATGCCGCCACTGCCGCCTTAGCAGTTACGCGATTGTCCACCTTGCCGCCGTAGACGACGTAGCGCTGGAACAGAAACTCGGTGACAAGATTGATGAACATATTGATGAATGTCACAAGATATTCGTTCCACATCAAAGTCTCCGTGAGATACTTCTCCAGCATTGTGCTCAGGGGTGTGAACACGGCATAATAGCATATCACCTTGAACATCGCAACCGGCACGTTGGCCGTGCTCTTGAAGGTGAACCGCCTGTTCAAGGTAAAATTCCAAAGCACCGACAGCGTAAGGGCAATGAGGTATGACAGCCACGGCTTGAAATGCGTGAACTCGTTCATAAGGGCAAAAGAGCCCATCTGAATGGCACCTGCACTTATCGAGAACAGGAGAAACTTGATAGCGCGCCAGACTTCTTTATTCATTGGCTGCTTCCTCTTCTTCAAGTTTGGTGTAGGCCACCT
>JAEEGG010005158.1_pt1 | contig 31208 bp, 23 predicted proteins | sample 9134161 | NCBI WGS metagenome assembly JAEEGG01 (sample SAMN16246543, study PRJNA631951) | gut metagenome | biome: gut microbiome; feature: rumen; material: CR-attached | host: Bos | place: Iran: Karaj | collected 2018-10
CAGCTTCCGATGTCGCTCACGCTTGCCGTCATTACGGCATCATGTCTGATGGCCACCGTCCTCCTCATCGGCGTGGCGCTGCAGCGGCGGAGAATCGCGGAGTTGCGCTGCGCGGGAATGACGCGCGGGGGCGTCGTCCGACTTCTCCTCGCCGAGACGGCGCTGATGGTCGCTCCCGGATGGCTTGTCGGACTTGGCCTGTCGGCACTTTGCCTCCAGATTTTCCTCTGGACGGAAAGCGGGGGAGGGGAGTTGCCGTCCGTCATCCACCTCGGATGGCAGACCCCGGTTTTCAGCGCCGTTCTCGCGGTTGTCGTAGGCGGGTTGGCCGTAATCGTCCCCGCGCTGCGGGCCATGCGAGTCAAGCCGCTTGAAGTCATTGGAAACGACATCTCCGAGTCGCGGCCCGTCTCGCCGGTCAAGGCGACCCTGGCGGTCTGTCTGCTTCTTCCGCTTCCGCTCGTGGCCATGGAGCCTGCGCTTCCCGAGGCACTCAAGAGCGCTCTCATGCTTTGCGTCTGCCTGCCGTGCTTCATCGCGTCGCTGGTTCTCGGCATGCATCCGCTCATGCGTCTCGTTGAAATTGTCTTTCTGCGGCCTGTCGGCTGGATGCTTCATCTCGACCCCAAGCTTCTGCAGCGACGCCTCAGCCGCGACCCCGCCCGCGCGGCCGGGACTGTTCTGACCCTGGCGCTCGGCCTAGGCGGATTTGTGGCGATCCACATCTGGGGCGGCACGCTCATGTCGAGTTTCGTGCCGAGTCCGGAATGGCCCGATGTCATCGTCTCCGCGCTTCCAAGCGGACTGACAGCGGAGCAAGTCGCGGCCGTCCGGACTTGCGAAGGCGTCGCGGACGGCCGCGTCATCGACATCGAATGCACGCAGTTCCCCATGGAGCTGGCGGACGGAACCAGGTCCGAAGGCGTGCTTCTGCTCTTTGGCGCGGATCCGCTGGAGGCCTTTGGTGAAAAGGCCCTCGCGCCATTCCGCTTCATCGAAGGCGACCGCGTCGAGGCCGCGCGCGCCATGGCTTCGGGCGACTGCTGCATCATCACGAAGATGCTCTCGAACATAACGGGGCTGCACAAGGGCGACTCCTTCCAGGTTGCAGGGCGCACCCTCCGGGTCGCCGGCGTCACCGACCTCAACTGGCACATGGTCACCTCCCGCGCCAATGTGCGCACCCGCTTCGGGGGAAGGCGGCCATCGTCGGATCGTCAAATCGTCGGATCGTCGGATCGTCAAATCGTCGAAACGGACAAACGAAGAAACGGACAAACGGATAAACGGACAAACGACCAAACGAATAAACGAATAAACGATGCACCGATGCAACGGACGATGGGCGTCGCCTTCGTGTCCGAGCGCTTTGTCCGCGACCTCACGGACAACGACGACCGCACCTTCTTCCTCTGGCTGAACCTCTCGCCGGAGCTTCGCGCGATGAACGGGCTCAAGGCCTCCGTGCTGCTTGACTCGCAGATCCGCGCGGCGGTCAAGCCAGACGGTTCAAGCGCCATCCGCGTCCATCATCGCGACGAAATCAGCGACGGGACGCTTGCGCACGGGAGCGATATCCTGGGGGCGATGGCGCGCATACCGTTCTGGTCACTCGCAGTCACTTCGACAGGCATTGTCGTCCTGCTCATCGCGTCGGTGCGCGGATCGAAGCGAGAGTTCGAGGTCATGCGCGCCATCGGGATGACGCGCTCGCAGCTCGGACGCCTCATCTTCGGCGAGGCACTGCTCGTAACGCTTGCGGCGCTTGTCCTCAGCCTTGTCACGGGCATTCTCGTGGGTTGGTCCTTCACAGGGCTTTCGCGCTGGCTGATGTCGGCGGGTCTGGATGTCAAGCTCATCGTCCCCTGGGCGACAATCGGCAAGGGCGTTCTCTTCGCCCTCGGCCTCTGCGTCGTCATGGCGGCCCTGCCGCTCTCCCGCCTCGTCCGCCTCGCAGACGAGTGATTTGTCCGCGCCGGCCCCCGGAGTACTGCCAATGTCCAATAACCAATCTCAATGAAGTGCGACTGAACATTGGATACTGGCTGTTGGTTACTGGTTACTTTCACATTTACACACGCCCCATAGTCCGGTTGGAACGCGCGAAGCGCATGCCGCAGCGGTAGCGGAGGCACTTTGGCAACCGTCGGAGTTCCTCCCCAATGCGCGGTATATCAACTCCGATGGCTGTCAAAAAGGCTACGCTACCGCTTCGCCCATGCTTCGCGCCACGCAACCGCTTTAAAGAGAATAAAAGTGCTTGAAAAGTTCTGGAAGAACTGGGACAATGGTTACGATGAATGCCGGTAGATGGAGGAAAACACTAATTTCAGCTGGAGGCGCTAATGAGCAATCAAAGAACTTTTTTACTTGTCGCATTTTTCGCGGCAAGCATTGTGCTTGGAGTTCCGCCAAACTTGTCAGACACTTTCCCTACGAACAGTTTCTGCGTGTGGACCGACTCCCTATGGATGCGTGTCGCGCAATCACGGATGATTGTCGTGGCAACGGCGAAGCGGATGCAGGGCGATGAAGCGCCACGCTATCAGCTGAATGTGAAGGAAGTGCTGAAGGGGGAAGCGAACGTAAAGGAACTCATCCTTCAGCTATGCGACTACTATAATGATGAAGTAAATGCCCAGGTGCTTGATGGCGCAGGTGGCAATCCTGTGATTCTCCATCTCTCATTTACGTCGGACACGGGACAAATTGGCAATTCTTCCATTTGCTATTCCATTCCTTCAATTAGAGGAGCGGCAGAACCTTTCACTTTGGAAAAGGCGGCCGCCATCCGGGCGGAAGTCACCCGTCAAAGGCGACAACTGGACGAGTTCAGTTCGCTCGTAAAGACCGAACGGCTCCCTCATTGGGCAGAGGTGACCAACCTCACGGCACAACTCACGCTTAGTCCAACAGCCCAGCAGGAGGCTGTCACTAAAATCCGAGGCAATATCTCCCGTCTCTTCCCTGCTCTTATTGCCGCCATGGACGACAATGCCAACCTTTCCGAGGAATTACTCGTTCTCCCCAACTATTCTCCCACTAGGTTCGAGCGATTTCGTCGCTATGGCCCGAAGAAAGTCGTTGATCTCGTGGCGGCGCTTCTGGCCGAAGCGACTTCCGTACCTTTTGGAGACTTGTTCAACGGGGCGTCCGACGAAACGCGAAGACATGTTGTGAACGGATGGCATGTCCTTCTTCTCCACTGGCTGGACGCATCTGACGGGGGCTATGATCTGCAACCACTTGCCATTCTCCGCGCATTTCCAGTTCGGGATGCGATAGAAGATAAAAGTGCGGATCAAGCCCAATGAGATGCATTATGGGCGGCCAGACCCGGCGGTTGGAACGCGCGGAGCGCAAGCCGCAGCGGTAGCGGAGGCACTTTGGCAATCGTCGGAGTTCCTCCTCGGATGCGCGGTTTATCAACTCCGATGGCTGTCAAAAAGGCTACGCTACCGCTTCGCCAATGCTTCGCACCACACAGCCACTTAATTGAGAACTTAGTCGCGGGGCGGATTGTCATTATGGAATTATGGAAATATGAAAATGGCATTATGGAATTATGGGAACGCGGAGAACGCGGAAATCACGCCGAAGGCGCGGAGAAAACAGTATAATTCCGTTGCTATAAATTTGACAACAATGCTACAGTCATGGTAGACTTTCTGCAAAGTTGATTCGATATGGAACTACGGACCAGTTTATTAACATTGCTGTTGGCACCAGCCATTTTGCCGATTATCTTCGGCTCGGCTCTTATTGCGGCCCCTGTCTCCGCAAACCGGGTCGAACTTGACGAGATCGTCGTCACGACACGCAAGCTGTTCGGCGGGCGGCAGTGGATGTTCCAGGGTGAAGACGAATTATGGGTTGCGACAAACAAGGCGGTGGCGTCGGGCTTGCCATTGGATGTCGCCGTCAATGCCTCCGACGAATTCGCGACCTTGCTGATTTTTGACATCTCATTGCCCAATGACATTCAAGATACGGCTTCCGCGAATGGGGAAAAATATGACACTCCTTCTTATGATGCAATTCCCCGCCATGTAAAAGGATACATGGAGGCTGTGGATGATTATTTCTTTGACCGGGGGAGTGTTTCGCGCAGAAAGCAACCATTGCTTTTGTTCCGTTTTGATGAATGCTCTTTCGGCAGCATGGGGCCGATTCGTGATGAATTCGATCTTGAGGATCTCATGTTTGCTGCCGAGTTTTTTGATTCGCAACCCGACTACTACACTTCCTACCCGGAGAGGATTGCAGCCTGGGTGGATCCCGGCCCTAATTATCCAAAGTTCATATGGACGCCTTGGAGCGAAACAAATATCTGGGCAACGCCGCCATACGCGCGCGACTGCAAGTCGAAGGAAGAGGTTCAAAACGCGGCCCTCTATCCTTACACAAACGCCCTGAGCCGCGTCAAGGCCAGACTCGGCGGTGTTACTTGGATGGAGTCCAATGGGAAGGGCGACAATTCATTGAAGCTAAGAAGAACAAAGCCCGCGCTAGGCGCAGAAATTCGCTGTGACATCCAGGCGACGGATCCGCCGACATATGTATTTTTCTCCATTAAAATTTCTCCAGTTGGCGTCTTTACCAATGATTTGTGTTGGGAAAAAAGCCATTGGGCCGCAATGAACACGGTTGAATGGGCCATTGGTTGCTACTATAACGCTCTGTGGGGAAGGCGCGACTGCTATCAACCACATGTGAAAAAAGTCATTGACAGGAAGTCGGAAGAGGAAGTGGAATGGAATCCAAACAACAGGGGGCGGCCCCGGTCTCCCCTTGCACCCGAGACAAGCCGAGTCGCCTCCAATATATGGGAGGCGCAAATCCTGAAATGCACACCAGACGCCCTTTTCCAAAAACCTCACTGGTGTACGAACGCATTCGACTTCGCCAATCCGAACGCAAGCCGGTTCAGCACCACGAAAGTAACGGCGGTGACGCTGGCGGCATATTCCAACGCCATAGAACGGGTTAGGGCCAGATTTCTCGGAACGAACATGGTCGTCTGTTCTTCGTCTGGCACCAAGACGCCTGTCGTCATAACCGACATCCGCGCGGACATAGTACCGCCAGTCCTTGATCTTCGGCTTGATTCCATGCCAAGTGGCGAAGAAGCGATGGGCGTTGAAGCGCTGAAGGCTTTTTCAAAGGAGCTCAAGAACTTTTTCACGACTTTGCCGAAACTAGGGAAGCGACCTGAATCGTTTTTCCCTTGCTTCCTGATTGACGGACGGCAAATCTTTGTCGAACACCTTGATCTTTCGGAAAAGCAATTGACGGGTGGGCTGTTCCAGGCGGGAATGTACTGGTCGGAAGGCTATTTCAACGTGCCAGACGATTCTCCGGCCGCAGATTCGGAACGCAACGACGATGATTAGCGAAACCAAATCAACAGTCTACGCCGCCAACAGCCTCAACCAGTACGGGACGGTCACGTCGGGCGGCGTCACGGACAACTACACCTACAATCGCTGGGGCGCCCTCACGGACACGCGGCCCTTCAGCTACGGCTATTACGACAATCTTCTCTACAGCGTGTACACGAACCGTACCCAGGGCCAGAGCCGCGTCTGCGGCTACGAGTACGACGCCTTGAAGCGTCTGCGATTCAAGGATGCTTCACCGCGAAACGCCCCAAGGCGCTACCACAGCTTCACATACAGCGGCTGGAGCCTCATGCAGGAACAGTGGCGCGAGGGCAACTCCGGCCCCTACAACCTCGTTCACTATGTCTGGGGGAAGGACCTTTCCGGCACGCTCGACGGCGCGGGCGGCGTCGGCGGCCTCCTCGCGACCGAGGTTGGCGGAACGTGGTACTTCCCGCTGTACGACAACAACGGCAATGTCACGGACTACGTTTCCGAGACCGGCGAGGTCGTCGCGTCGTACACTTACGACGCCTTCGGGCGGACGCTGTCCGCCACAGGTTCCATGGTGGGGAGTCTCAAATGAAGCTTGCACGTGCCTCATACATTATTGTCGGTGCCATTGCTTCCGCATTTGTTCTTCTCCAGCTTGGTTCGTGGCTCTTCTTTACAAGCATGGAGATTGTCTGGACACTCGAAACCGCAGACGGAACTGAACGGCTTTGCACTGATTCATATGACGGTTTTGAAAACAATGCGGAGCTTCAAAGTCGAATCAAATCTTGTGCGACAGGCGTTCTACGGGGATATACTTTTATTTCGCATCGCCTAATATTCGAGGCGCACATGCGCAATGGTGTTTTCGATGGGCCTCGCCGGGAATGGTTTAATAACGGAGTTTTGCTAAGTTACTCCTATTATACGAATGGAGTACCGTATGGATGGGCGACCAACTATTATCCATCTGGAAATCCAAACTACACATCATTCCACGCCAGTGGCATAGAGATCCAATCAATTACCTGGTATGACAATGGCGGACCGATGAGCGAATATGAACACACTTCTGAACGGAAAGCGCACCACGCACGCCACTGGACAGACAGGGGCGAGCTGTTTGCGGATTCATGGATTGACGCTTCAATGCGCGCCACTTCCGGCATTGCCTGTGTAAGCTGGAATCCTACAAGTAAGAACCCGCCTGTTCTGCTGGATGCAGTTGGGCGAACCAACATTTCACTTCAAGCAGCCATATCCCTTCTTAATCCTTGACATGGGCGACCTAGACGAAGACAAGTGGGGAGATTTTATGAGGATGAACTCCGATTGCTGTCAAAAAGGCTACGCTACCGCTTCGCCCATGCTTCGCGCCACGCAGCCCCATCATAAAACCTACTAGCTATAGATAATTGCAGCTAGTTTTAGGGGACGGGGCGGGGTTGGTAGAATGACACACGGATTTGTTCGCGCCTACGGCGCTCACGAAATAGATTGGTGGGACCGACGGGGAAATTGGAAACAACCTAAACAACCTGTGTCAACAAACATGGTGGCCCCCGGAGTACTCCCCCAGCCGGCTTCGCCGACAGCCCCCTCTCGGAGGGGGCAGATTAGGATGGCTCGCAACTCTCAACTAGCCAACTAACAACTGGACAACTAGCCAACTATAGACATCCCCCCTCCGAGAGGGGGGTGGCCCTGAAGGGCCGGGGGGAGTACTCCGCGCTGCGCATACCAGGTTGGAACAACTGGGCATAGCGCCGTCCGACCATCGGAATTGTGGAAATGTGGAAGTGTTGCCAATAGCCAATCCTTTTTTCTTGCAACATTCGGGAAGAACAAGGATAATGTTTTCGATGAATCCAATGGAGAAGGGTTCAAGGCGAAGGCTTATGATGATAATGACACGCAACGCTACGATTACACGAAATGGCGTTTTCCAAGCGTTTTTCTCCTTGATGTTCCTACTGACTTCATGCGTAAGGGAACAATCAGTAAATGCTCTTTATGCCGACAAAGATCTTGCGCGTGTTTGCATCGTTTTCAAAGAGGCGACAAACTCGGCGGAAAAACTGATCTCGGCACGGAGCATTGCCCGTATAATCTCACGCAAGATAGACGAGGAAGGACAAGCGATCTCCTGTGAAATGGTAAAAGAGGCTTTAGGGACTCCAGACTATGGCACGAAGAAAGATGACTGTTTTCTTGAATACGAAATCCCAAATGCGGAAGATGGATGCGATTACTGCTTGCGTTTTGACGGCGCGTCGCCTTGGAGAATAAAATATGCCGGTGTCTACTTGAAATCAACAGACTACTAGGAAGAATCACGAGGAGGAAATTAAGCATGGCAACCTGGGACAAAATGAAAAAGTTTCTATGGGCATTTGTTCTTTCCGTTGTTTTTTCGGGCTGCATCTTGCCAATCCCCCATACACGAACACATGCGCCGGCCATTTCAGGCACAGTCATATCCGAGAAAACTCGGAATCCCGTGCAAAATGCCGTGGTGAAGGATGTCCTTTTCGGTGTGGAGACGACGACCGACCAGTTGGGCCGTTTCTCGTTGCCGAGAGTTAAGCGATGGCATGGTGCATATTTCGTAGGCCCCATTTCCTTGTCGCTTTTTCCGTCATTCGACGTCGCATGGCCCAAACGGTCTGTGCTGATCCGTTATGGGTGCGACCGTGAGAATCATGTTATCTTCGAAGGCAATGTGAGTGACGGCGTCATTCTTGCCATTGATTGTTTGAACGCGATAGAAGATAAAAGAGCGGATCAAGCCCAATGAGATGCATTATGGGCGGCGTCAGGCGCTGAAGATTGGAAACAACTTTTTTGATTGCAACATTCGGGAAGAACTAGGATAATGGTTACGATGAATGCCGGTAGATGGAAGAAAACCCTATTATTCCTTGTGGCCATGCAAGGTGCGCTCGTTGTCGGATGCCGCACCTCTGCCGAACGACAAGTAGCTGCATGGCAGCGGTTGCTTGACGATTCCGGATTCATTGAGATTCCCTACGGTTTCCAGATATCCAGTTTCACAGTGCCGCCATGCCATGTCATATTTCCGGCCTTGGCAAAGAATCCAACAATATGGTTGCTCACCAGACCTGGCATACCCAGCGTAGCACTTGTTCCGTTCCGTGCGGGAAACGGGGAGTATTCACTACTGATAGTTCAAGATTACCTGATGGAATCCGAAAATCGACTTGCCCTCCTTTCTTGTGAAAGAGAAACAAGCAGTGTCTACTTAGCCGAAGACGGAAACGTTGTCAAAATGTATGACCAATGGTGTTGCGCAGTATTCCTTACCAGTTCTGGCAATGGCCTTGTCGCGTGGAAAGATGGGTTTTACGGTTTTCGCCCAATGTTCAATCCCGAAGACATCCCCGATATAGTAGGAGGGAGCAATTGGACCGATGGAAAAGAAACACCCCCATGTTACCGCCGCTTTTATCTCAAGGGAAGGACAAGCACTTCCGGTCCACATCTTCTTCATGAGATTTGGCCTGAAAAGGAGATTCGCAACCGGCTGGACGCTTCCGGCGGTGGCTATGATCTGCAACCACTTGCCATTCTCCGCGCATTTCCAGTTCGGGATGCGATAGAAGATAAAAGTGCGGATCAAGCTCAATGAGATGCATCATGAGCGGCCAAACTTGGTGGTTGGGAAGCGCGGAGCGCAAGCCGCAGCGGTAGCGGAGGCCCTTTGGCAATCGTCGGAGTTCCTCCCCGGACGTGCGGTTTATCAACTCCGATGGCTGTCAAAAAGGCTACGCTACCGCTTCGCCCATGCTTCGCGCCACGCAGCCGCATTATTGAGAACTTAGTCGCGCCATTGGGGTTGACGGCGTAGGCCGCGTGGGGTATAATCTATTGCATGTATAAAGTTGCAATATTCACCGCCGCTGTTTCGATAGGTTCCGCCGTTTTCGCGGCGGCACCCGTTGTGTCCGTGAAGTGTCCGCGCGAGTCGGCGGTCTTCGCCGATGGCGAAAAGGTCGAGTTCGTAGTCTCCACCGTGTGTGACGGAGTACCTACCTCTTTGCCGGTCCAGGTCACGGCGAGATATCCCGAGGCCAACGCGAAGGCCGACGTGAAGTCGGTGCGCACCGCCGCCGACGGCACGGCCAAGGTGTCGTATTCGCCGAAGCTTCCGGGATGGGTCTATGTCCAGGTGTCCGTCACCAACGCGAAGGGCAAGGTGGCCTCAAAGGCCAGCGTCGGCGCCATCTACCGCCCCGACGACATCCGCCCGGCCATGCCTCCTCCCGACGATTTCAAGGCTTTCTGGGATGCCGCGATCGCCGAACTCGACAAGGTCCCGATACGCGCGAAACTGGAACCCGTCGAACTCACGGACAAGGAAAGCAACGGGGGCAAGATCAAGGGCTTTGAGTTCTCCATCGACTGCGTCGGCCCCTATCCGGCCACCGGTTTTCTGGCGATGCCCGTCGACGCGAAGCCGAAGTCACTTCCAATCATCGTTGCCTATCAGGGCGCCAGCGGCGTCCGCGCCTGGAAGTCGTGGCACTACGGCGACGTGGCCATCTCCCTCACGGCCAGCAAGTTCGGCCTTCCAAACCGCCTCACGGACAAGGAATACGCCGAAATGGGGTACGACGGCAGCGTCATCTACAAGTTGGCCAAAGACCCTGCGGCGACGCGCGACGACAACGTCTTCAAGTGGATGATCCTCCGCGACCTCCGCGTCCAGCAATACGCGAAGACGCTTCCCGAATGGAACGGCAAGGTCATGCTGGTGAACGGCGAAAGCCTCGGTGGCGCGCAATCGCTCATCTGCGGCGCGCTCGATCCGGACGTCACCTTCATCAGCGCCTGCGTCCCCGCGCTCTGCGACCACAATGCCTGGCGCGCCTCGCGCCGCAACGGCTGGCCCAACCTCTTCGGGACAAACGAGGATGGATCCCCCGCGACCCCCGAGGCCGCGGCCAAACTGGAGGCTGCGCGCTATTTCGACACGGCCAATTTCACGACGTTGATCACGCCGTCAAAGGAAGTCACGGTTGGCACGGGATACATAGACACGACCTGCCCCCCCGACGGCGTCTACGCGGCGTTCAACGCGATTCCGTCGAATGTGGTGAAGCGTCTTTCGCCGCGTCCGCTGCAGGGGCATGGCGCCGGCAATGAATACGGGGGCGTCCGCATAGCGGAGATACTGGGCAAGCAGTAGGGGACGCCGATGTTCACGGGACTGGTAGAAAAAACGGGCGTCATACGAAAGCTCGACCGCCATGCGGGCGGCTGGCGGCTGACCGTGGCCTGCGAACCGTGGCCGGGCGACCCCGTTGTCCTTGGCGAGAGCATTGCCGTCCAAGGCGTGTGCCTGACGGTGGCGGCCTTGGACGCCAGCGGCTTCACCGCCGACTTGCTTGACGAAACGCTCAGGCGTTCCGCGCTTGGCCGCCTCGGCCAAGGTTCGCGCATCAACCTCGAGCGCGCGATGAAACTTGGCGACAAGCTTGGCGGCCACATCGTCTCGGGCCATGTTGACGAAACGGGCGTCCTCGTCTCAATCCGCGAGGCGGGGCGCGATTTCGAGCTCACCGTCGCCTGCACACAATCTTTTGCCCGCCAGTGCGTTATGAAGGGGTCGGTCGCGATTGACGGCGTGAGCCTCACCATAACGGGTCTCACGGACGACTCCGTGTCCGTGAACATCATTCCGCACACCTGGCGCGAGACGAGCCTCGGCGAGCGGAAGAAGGGCGATCTTGTGAATTTGGAGGCCGACGTCATCGGCAAATACGTTGCCCGCTTCATGGGTGTGAAGACGGGCGGATTGACTGAGGAAACATTGAGAAAGGCTGGATTCTGTGTCAACTAGTGTTCGTTTGGCGCCGCATGCGCTTGTACTTGCCGTGGTTCTCCCGCTCATCGCGGGAGCGGTTGTAGGCTATGTCGTGAGAGGGGCGCTGGAGGCGCCGGTGGCGGTTCCTGAAGAGGCGAAGGACGTCGCGCCGCCGCAGCAGCAGGTCACGGCATTACCGGATGACGCCTCGGCCGCCGTCGCGAATGCGGACGCCGAGACGCTCCGCGCGCGTGTCCGCGAGCTCGAAAAACTTTTGAACGAGCGCGAGGCCAGCATCGCGAAGCTTTCCGCCGATGCCGCCCGGCCCCAGGAGGTTCCGCCGCCGCCCCCTTCGGGCGAAGAGCGCGAACAGCGTGCGAGGGAGTCGTACCGGGAGCGCATGGAGCGCATGAAGCAGGAGGAGCCCGAGCGCTACGCCGAGATGCAGAAGCGGCAGGAGGAGTTCAGGGCGCGCATGCGCGCGGCCAACGAGGAGCGCGACACCTATCTCTCGACCGTCGACACCTCGCGCATGACGGCCGAGCAGAAAGCCGGCCACGAGCGACTTCTTGCCGCGCTCAAGACGCGCGACACCCTTGGCGAGCGCATGAGGCCCGACGCCGAGAACCCGCTGACGGACGAGGAGCGCCAGGAGTTTTTCAACGTAACGCGCGAAATTGGCCCGCTGATGGAGCAGGAGCGCCGATACCTGCTTGAGGAGACCGGACGCACCTACGGCGAGGACGGCGCCACCTTCGCGGAATACATACCGGACCTGATGGATTTCACCACCCCGTGGCGCGGGCCACGTCAACGTGGCGGCGGCCGCGGTCCGCGCCCCGACGGCGGCCCCGGCGGACCCGGCGGCCCGCCGCCTGGAGGCCCGCGATGAAATATGTCGGCGCACATGTGAGCACGGAAGGCGGCGTAGACCAGGCGCCGCTCAACGCGAAGGCCATCGGTGCAAAGGCCTTCGCCCTTTTCGTAAAGCCTCAGCGGCAGTGGATCGCCCCCCCGCTGAAGGCGGGCGTCGCCGAAGCCTTCAAGACGAACTGCGCCTCCGCGGGCATCGATCCGGCCAATGTCCTGCCTCACGCGAGCTACCTCATCAACATGGCGAACCCTGATGACGCGGCGCGCCTCAAGGCCGTCGATTCGCTCGTCGGCGAACTGCGCCGCTGCGCCGAGCTGGGCCTCACTGGCCTCAACATCCATCCGGGCAGTTCGCTCAAGACGGGCACTCCGGAAGAGGCCTGCGTCCGCGTTTCCGATTCGATAAACCGCGCATTGGCCGCTGTTGGAGGCGTCGACGTGATCATAGAGAACACGGCGGGGCAGGGGAGCTACCTCGGTTCGCGCTTTGAGGAACTGGCCCTGATAATCGACGGCGTCACGGACAAATCGCGCATCGGAGTCTGCCTTGACACGGCCCATCTTTACGGCGCCGGATTTGACATCGCCGACAAGGCGGGATACGAAAAAACATTTAAAGAGTTTTCAAAAGCCGTTGGATTTGATAAACTACGTGCGCTTCATTTAAACGATACAAAGGTAGCCGGCGGATCCCATGTCGACCGCCACGCCTGCATCGGGGATGGGGTGCTTGGCTGGGAAACGTTCTCCCGCATCATGCGTGACGAACGTTTCGACGCCATTCCGCTCGTGCTGGAGACACCTGATCCAGACAGATGGGCGGATGAAATCAGGAGACTTTACGAATTATGAAGGTTGCAGTAATAGGTGCCGGCCTGGCCGGCGTAGAGGCAGCAGTCGCCGCCCGGAAAGCCGGTGCGACGGCCGTGACCGTCTATTCCCGCGAGGCTTTTCTACCATATGTCCGCTCCCGCCTCCCGGAAATCGCCTTTGGAAGCGGCGATGTCGAGTCAATCGCCATCCACCCGCGCGAGTGGTACGAGCAGAACGGCATCGCCCTCCGTCTCGACACCCCGGTGACGAACATCGAGGTCGGCGACATGCTTGTCGTCAAGACACCCGACGGCGACGAGATGGTCGACTCGCTCGTCTTCGCCAACGGTGCCGGCGCCCTCAAGCCGGTCATCCCGGGCCTGCTGGCCTCCTCCGCCGTCTACACGCTCTGGTCCGCGGACGACGCGAAGCGCCTCAGCAGCCACATCCGCCGCGTGCGTTCAATCGCGATTCTCGGCGGCGGCGTCCTCGGCGTTGAGTCGGCAATGCGGGCACGCAAGGCCGGCCTCAAGGTGCATCTCATCGAAAAGCAGTCTCGCCTCATGCACCAGCAGCTCGACGCCGCGCCATCGGCGGCCGTGCGCGCCCACCTCGAGGGAATGGGCGTCAAGATCTACACCGACACCACCCTCGAGTCCGCCAGCCAGGTCGCCTCAAAGGTCTGCCTCCGCCTCACGGGCATGCAAAAGACGCTCGACGTGGACATCGTCCTTCTCACGGTCGGCTCGCGCTCCAACATCGCCCTCGCCCAGTCCGCCGGCCTCACCTGCGACCGCGGCATCTACGTTGACGAGACGCTCCAGACGACATGCCCGCAGATCTTCGCCGCCGGCGACTGCGTCCAGTACGGCCTCCAGACCCGCAACTCGTCCGCCGCCGCCCTCATGCAGGGCCGCATCGCGGGCTTCAATTCCGTCATCGTCACCACGAGCGGGCAGTTCATGACCTGCCCCTCGGATGAAATCCCGCTTCATTTCAAAGCGCTGGACCTTGAAATCCATTCATGGGGCCAGACGGCCGAGAGCTGCATGGGCGCCAAGATCAAGCGCCTCGACAACGGCAAGACGCCCGGCGTCGTCAAGCTCAAGGTCGTCCGTTCCGACAAGGTCGTCGTCGGCGTCCAGATGGTTGGAACGGGCGTCGGCTTTGACGAACTTGTCGCCCAGTCGCCATTAGAGGGAAAGAACAAGAAGTAGGGAAGTGTGCAATGCGTTGTCCCAAATGCGGTAATTTGGACGACAAGGTCCTGGACAGCCGCGCGGCGCATGATGGCAAGGCCATCCGCCGCCGCCGGGAATGTCTTGCCTGTTCGTACAGGTTCACGACTTTCGAGGAGATCCTGAAGGACGAGCTGTCCGTCATCAAGCGCGACGGCCGCCGCGAAGACTTCAGTCGCCAGAAGTTGCTGAGCGGCATCACCAGGGCCTGCCTCAAGCGCCATGTCACCAACGAGCAGATCGACAGGATTGTCGATTCCGTGGTCGAGACCCTCCAGCGCCGCGACAGCACGGACATCCCGTCGTCGGAAATCGGCGAACTCGTCATGCGCGCCCTGCTGAAGCTAGACCAGGTCGCCTACGTGCGCTTCGCCTCCGTCTACCAGCGGTTCGAGGACGTGGAGCAGTTCAAGCACGTCATCGACGAAGTCGTCAAACCCTCGGAGTAATTTCCCATGAATTTGCCGGACATTGCAGGCGACCCCCGTCTCGCCGCCGCGATCAGACTGGCGCTGGACGAGGATGTCGGCGCCGGCGATGTCACAACGGACGCCCTTGTCGACCGTGCCGCCATCGCCACCGGCGAAATTCTTTCCCGCGCAGAATGCCGCGTCGCCGGCGGCCCTGTGGCGGCCGCCGTCCTGCATGCCGTCTCCCCGGCAGTCGTCTGCGAAACCGTCGTCCCCGACGGCGCCGACGTGGGGGAGGGCGGGACGATTCTCCGCTTCCGCGGCCCCGCCTGGGCGATTCTCGTCGCCGAGCGCACCGCGCTCAACTTCATGCAGCGCATGTGCGGCATCGCGACGCTCACGCGCACTTTCACGCGCGAAGTCGCCGACCTCGGCACGCTCATCCTCGACACGCGCAAGACAACGCCCGGCCTGCGCTTCATCGAGAAGTACAGCGTCCTCTGCGGCGGCGGGACCAACCACCGTTTCGGCCTCTTCGACCGCGTCCTCATGAAGGACAACCACCGCCGCCTCTGGGCCGGGCACAACCCCGGCCGGCTCGACCTCGCCGTCCTCGAGGCACGCCGCCGCCATCCCGGCGTCATGGTCGAAATCGAAGTCGAAAGCCTCGACGAGCTTCGTAGCGCCCTTCCCGGCGAGCCCGAGTGGATCATGCTCGACAACATGGACTGCGACACCATGCGCGAGGCCGTGCGCATCAACGCCCACCGCTCGAAGCTCGAGGCCTCGGGCGGCATAACGCTCCGCAACGTCCGCGCCGTCGCCGAGACCGGCGTCGACGCCATTTCGCTCGGTTGCCTCACCCATTCCGCCCCATCCATCGACCTCTCGCTTGAGTGGTCGGTTTAGTGGTTGTACAGTTTGACAGTTTGACGGTTTGACAGTTCGACAGTTCGGCGGTTGGTGAGTTGGACAGGTGGCTTAAGAGCCGACAAATGCTATGAAAACTGGTTTCTCATCCATTGTCATCGACGCCGGCAATACATCGACCACCATCGCGCTCTTCCGGGGGGCGGACAATTCCGTTTCCGCCACGACGGCCGTGCGCGGCGGCATCTCCGCGGCGCGCGGCGCCTGCGCCGTGGCCCTGCGCAAGGCCTTCGCGCAGGCGGACGCCTTTGGAGAGAGAGTCTCCTGCGCGATGATGGCGTCCGTGACGCCAAGCGTCAACGACTCCTGGTCCAGGCTTGTCCGCGAAGAGGCCGGGCTGGAACTCCAGTTCGTCCGCCACGACATGGGGCTTCCGTTCAAGTTGGAGATACCGCGTCCCGAAACGATGGGCGCGGACCGCCTCGCTGACATGGCCGCCGCCGCGCTGGCATACGGCGCGCCGGCCCTCGTCGTTGACATCGGCACAGCCGTCACATACGACCTTCTTTCCGCGGACGGGCGGTTCTTCACCGGCGTCATCGGCCCTGGCCCGGAAATCCTCGCCCGTTCGCTCCACGACTACACGGCGCTCCTGCCGCTTGTCGAGTGGTGGAAGCACGAGCCGCCAGCCGTGCCGAAGGACACCGAGGGCGCAATGCTCTTCGGCATAGACGCCGGTTTTTGCGGCGTTGTCCGCGAAACCGTCAATCGCCTGATGCCGCAGGTCGGCGCTGGAGCCAATCTCATCGCGACCGGTGGCTTCGCCCCTCGCTTCATTTCCAAACTGCGGCTCAATTTCACCATCGATCCAGATTTGACGCTTCGAGGCGTCGGACTTTTAGCCGCGACCGCCGTCGCGGACAAATAACGAATTATGAATCTGCCCAGAACTGGTGTCTTCACCGAGTCGTTTTCCATATCTTTGTGCGCCAACGACCTCGCGGACGCGTCGTTGCCGTCGATTGTCACAATGGAGGCTTCGTTTGAAGGCGATGAGCCCCCCGTCTTCTCGTTCACGCTAGGCGACATTTTCACTTCGCTTGACTACGACTTCGGCGGACGGGGTGAATTCAGGCGCAACCAGTGGCGCGTTCCGCCGTTTGTTGATCCGGCCGCCGTTCTGACGCTTTCGGTGATGATCCCGGCTGGCACGAGGCTGGCAATCCGCGCCTTCGGCTGCTCAAGCAGCCCCTGGCGTCAGCCTTGGACTGGCGGCATCCGCCTCAACGCCCACCTTGGCTTCTGGGGCTTTGCGCCGGAAAACACGCTCGCGGCCGCCTCCTACGCCGCCGCATGCGGCTATCCGGCCTGCATCGTCGTGCCAAAGGCGACGAAGGACGGCGAACTTGTCTGCATTCACGACGACTCAATCAACCGTACGGCGCGCGATTCGCAGGGGCGCAAAGCCGGGGACGCACCTCTCTATGTCCGCGACTTCACGCTCGCCGAACTGCGCCAATGGGAGTACGGCAGCTTCAAGCATCCGATATGGAAAGGCGAGCCAATCCCGCTCCTGTCTGACTTCTTCGACCTGTGCGCCAAGACGGGGATGAGGCCGATGTTCAGCACGCATCCGGCGCTGACGCGCGATCAATGGGATAGGGTGGGGGAGATGCTCCGCGCACGAGACCTTCTCCACCTGTTCAACATCAAGTCCTTCGACCCCGAGGTGCTGCGCCTCGCGCACGATGTCTTCGGGACGGATATTGAAGGCTACACGCTTGATGTCGGAGATTCGGAAAAAGCAAACGACAGCGCAATTGAAACAATGGACTCCATTGGCTTTGACAAGGCCCGCAGCCGCGTCGGCATAGAACTCTATTGCGATTCCGTGACGCCTGGGCGGTGTCGGGCCATCAAGTCCGCCGGCTACTTCGTTTCGGTTTGGGCTCTCTCGCATGCGCCTGCCGCCCGCTTCAGGGAAATGATCCGCATGGGCGTCACCGAATTCACAGACGACTTCAACTGCTCCTTTGGCCTTGACTGGTAGATCGTCAAATCGTTAAATCGTCGGATAGTCGAATCGTCGGATAGTCTGATCGTCAAACTGGCGCGAGGGTTACGACATTGCGGCGGGCGAGCTGCGCGACAAAAGCGAGGATGGCCTCTTCCATGGCCTTTTTGTTGCAGCCGACTTGCTTGGCCATTTCGGCCGCGATGTCCGCGACGGTGCGCTTGCCGTCAATCAGCTCTACTGTGCGGCGTCCCATGTCGTCGAGGACGAGCTTGTGGCGGCGCTTGCGGTTCGGGTTGAAGAAGAACTTCGGGAACCAGCTGCGCTTCGGTCGCTTGCTCTGCTCTTCGGAGAGGTCCCACTGCAGCGTGCAGCCGTAGCGCTTTTCGACGATGCGCTCGACGTTGGGATGCAGTGCCGGGACGGAGGCGAGGACAGTCTTCTTGTCAATCGCCTGATAACCTTCGGGGATGGCGGGCCGCACAGGCGGCTCGCCGATGCCGAGAAATCTTTTTAGCCAAGTGAACATAGCGGATGGTTCCTAGTTCCTGGTTCCTAGTTCTTGGTTCCTGGTTCTTGGTTCTTGGTTCTTGGTTCCTGGTTCTTGGTTCCTGGTTCCTGGTTCTTGGTTCCTAGTTCCTGGTTTCTAGTTCCTGGCGTTCCAGATTGGGTTGCCGATGGCGATGCGGAGGTCGCGGGTGACGTCGAAGATTTCGGCGCGCCAGAACTTGGCGTTGGCGGCGTCGCACGAGAACCAGGTCTCCTCGTCCGGCGAGACGGGGCCGCTGAGGACCACGCCGTTTTCGTCCATGATGTCGGCGCGAAATTCGTGGCCGGGAATTCGGACGCTGTCGTGGAAGTCGGCGACGCAGACGACGAGCCGTTTGCCGTCGAATTCGCATGCCCCGCCCATTGTCGTTTCACCGACGCACATGCGGATGCCCACGGCCCCGCAGATGAAGTCGCCGGCGGCGAGGTGAGGGAGGTAGGCCTTGGCGGAATGGGCCTCGGAATAAATGGTGGTCAGGGCGGTGTCGCGGGGTTCGGCATGCAGATCGCACCCCGCGGTGGCAAAGACTCGCTTTCCAGCGCGGAGCAGGTCGGTCCAGAGCGGGTAGTTGGCCTGCGTTTCCGGCGTGTCCATGCCGATGTAGAAGACCTCCAAGCCCGTGCCGTCGCGGAACCAGTAGTCTGCGGGGTCGTCCGACTCCATGACCTGCTTCGGGTGGGGATGGACGAAGAAGCCGCCACGCGCCTTGATCGTGTCGATTAGCTGGCAGAAGCGGTCGCGTGTGAAGGACGGGTATTTGAAATGGCCCTCCACGCCTCCGGTGAATTCGTATTCGGGAAACTCGGCGACGAGTTCCGCAAGGTCGTCGCGGTCCGGGAGGAGGATGTTGTAGTGCATGTACGGGGTTCGGGCCTTGCTGTCGGTGATCTTGGTTCCGGGCTCGGTTCCCGGTATGAAGAGACCGTCCTCCCATTCGGGCTGGTACATGTGGCGGACTTGCCTGTGGTCGAGGATTGCGGCGAAGTCCATCTTCAGGGCGCGCAGTTTGGCAGGCCATTCGGAGAGGGGGCAATGTCCGTCACTTGTCCCCCCGCTCGCGGAATGGTCGTGCAGTTCGCCGTGGAAGACTTGCCGTCCCCGGTAAAGCCTTTCCAAATTCCCCTTGTCGATTTCGTCGGCCATGTTTGCGGAGCCCATTTGAAAGAAGACTGAACTCGTCCGCACGACGGCGAGGCACCGTCGCTACGCACAGGTGGCCCCGGCTTTATGCCTCAATGCATGTTACTGTGCTGCGGCAGCCCCGTTAGCGGCCGCTGGTGCAGCCTCGGGAGCGGGCGCGGCAGGTGCTGCTTCAGGAGCGGGCGCGGCAGGTGCTGCTTCAGGAGCGGGCGCCGCTGGTTTGGCCTCGGGGGCGGGCGCGGCAGGTGCCGCTTCCGGGGCGGGTGCCGCTGGCGCAGTCTCGGCCGCGGGCGCGGCGGGGACGACTTCCTCGGCAGCGGCGGCGGTGTCATCAGCCTTCGGCGTGTCGCTGACGGCGGAAAGCTTGTCGAAGAAGGAGACGGACTTGAAGCCGTCGAAGCGGTCGATGACGCCGCGGAGATTTTCGGCCATTTCCTCCCAGCGCGTGTCCTTGACATCGATGACGAGACGGTCGAGAATGTCTGAGGCCGCGGACTTGTCACCCAGCATGGCGAGGCAGCGGGCCTGTCCCATCATCGCCTCCGCGTAGACGGGCGACTTGCTGTCGGAGGAAAGGTCAATGTATTTGTCGCGGGCCTGTGAGAGGTCTTCGGTGGCGCCGTCGGCGTCGCCTTCGCCCTTCTTGAGCGAGGCGCGGCCTTCAAGCGCAACGGCCAGGCCGAGGTTGCCCTGCGGGGCGAGGACGTGCTTGCGGTTCTTCTTGACGAAGGCGCCGTATGTATCGATTGCCTTGTCATAGTCTCCCGCGTCGAAATAGGCGCGGGCGAGGCGAAGCGCGATGACGGGGGCGACCGCGGTCCTGCCGTACTTGGTGTTCAGCCCTTCGAGGCTTTCGACACCCTCGGCTCCGGTTAGCGCGAATGAGGCCTCTGCATTCTGTCCGTCGCGGTACTTGAAGATTGAGAACGCGACGATGGCGACCACCAGCGCAATCGCGGCAACAAGCAGATGGTCCTTGCCCTTCCCCATGTACCAGTCGTAGACGGGGAGAAGTTCCTCCGGGAGGTTGGCCGGCGGAATGTTCTTAGGTTCCTGGGCGGCTTCGACCGCCTTGTCGTTCGTGTTATCGCTCATTCTGGAATCCTTGCTCGTTAAAAAACGTATCATAATATTAAGGCGTATTTGAGGGGATTTTTCAAGCAAAAAGTGCAAAAAGAGGATTCACCCCGTAATGGCATGTTTTTTGCTTTTGACATTTCATCCATCCAAAACGAAGGACGCACAATGAGCAGAACCAAGCAAACATCTCTAAAACGCCACCTTCTGCCCGCCATCGCCGCGGCCGGCCTCATCGCCGTCTCGGCCGAGGCGCAGAGCTGGCCCAACGTCATCTACCACGAGCAAAAGGCCCGAGCAGCGAAGGCCATGCCCGCCAACCGGACCCGCGTCGAGGCTGAAATGAAGGCCGCCGGCCTTCCCGCCGGCCGCATTGCCTGGTATGCGGTCCCGGCGATGAGCGATGTCCAGCGCCTCGCCGACACCTTCCCCGAGGACGGCGTCCTCGCGGGCGAAGTCCAGGCACTCCTCGCGCAGGGCGAGTTCGAGCCGGCCTCCTTCCAGCTCTTCGCCTTCGACAACCTCAAGGACGTGACTCTCTCCGCCTCCGACCTCGTCGGCCCCGGCGGCGCGAAGATCGGCGGCAAGGACCTTGACCTCCGCGTCGTCAAGATCTGGTTCCAGAACGGCAACGCCTGGGTCAGCTACTTCGACGACCCGGGGCTCAAGCTCGTCCCGGAACTCCTGCTCCACGATGAGAACCTGATCCGGGTCGACCTCGAAAAGGAGGCCAACTACGCCCGCGTCCGCGACGAGAAGGGCAAGGAGTCTTGGGTCTGGATCTCCGCGCCGCAGGACTTCGGTTCCAACGGTTTCAATCCCAAGCATGAGAAGGGCTTCATGGACGCCGATGCGATGCAGCCCGTCGCCCTCGACCGAAACGCCTTCAAGCAGTTCATCCTCACCGTTCACGCGGCGAAGAACCAGAAGCCCGGCACCTACCGCGGCAAGGTCTCCGTCGCCCAGGGCGGAAAGCCCCTCGCGGAGATCCCCGTCGCCGTGCGCGTCCTCCCCTTCGAGCTGCCGTTCCCGCGCACATTCCACGACCTCGACAAGCCGATGATTGTCACGATGATGGGCGCCAACGCCGGGAGCGACCCCGCCAAGCTCCAGCACTACTACGACCACGGCATGTACCATGTCGGCTTCAAGCATGACAAGGCGACGATCGACCTCATGCGCAAGATCGGCTACCCGCTCGACTGGGTTCTCGACGGACCCCAGCTTGAATGGTTCGCCCTCAACTTTGGCGGCCGCATGAGCTTCGAGAACGCCATGGCCGCCAGGGCCGGCTCCGAAAGGCTCGCGAAGAAGTGGGACAATCTCCTCGGCCACCACAACGTGCTCACGAGCTACGGCGACGAGCAGGGCGCGGCCTTCGTCGCCGCTCATCGCGAAATGCTCGAGGAGTACTTCCGACATGGCCTCAAGATGGGCTGCGCCGGCCATGACCCACTCTTCTTCAAGGCTGGCTACGTCTACGAGAACATGCCTCTTGGCACGGTGCCGGACGACACGATGCGCACCGAGCGCTGGAACGAGGTGGGCGGCAAATTCGTCTCCTTCTACGCATGCCAGCACACCGGCTCCGAGAACCCGCAGTTCGTGCGCTACCAGCACGGCCTTCTCGGCTATTTCTCCAACATGAGCATGGTCAACAACTACGAGTTCGCCACCGGCGCGTGGGACGGCACCTGGAACGACCGCGCCAACAATGTCTACCGCCCGATGGTCATCACCTACGAGAACGCCGACGGCCTCATGGAGACAATCCAGTGGAGCGGCTTCCGCGAGGGCGTGGACGACATGCGCTACATGACCTGCCTCAAGCTCCTCGCCCGCGAGGCGGAGGAGAAGGGCGACGCCGACGCCCGCCTCACCGCCAAGAAGGCGCTCCAGTTCGTCGCCCTGATCCCGCGTCATAGCCCCGACATCAACGCCATCCGCGCCGAGACGATCATGCACATCCTCAAGATACGCAAGGCGCTGGGAAAATAGCTTTTAGCTTTCAGCTTTTGGCTTTTAGCTTGTAGTGACTAGCATTTACCGGAGACATACCATGAGACTTTCAGGACTTTCAGGACTTTTCAGACTTTCAGGACTTGCCGCGATAGCCGTCGCGGCAACAGCCGTGACGGCTGTCGCGGCCGAGGCGAAGAAGCCGCAGGAGTTGTTGCGCGACTTGCAGAACATCTCGCGCGACAAGAACGCGACGCTTGAGGCCGTCAGCAACGCCTACGCGGCTGTGACAAGCCTCACCAACCTCAACGCGCGAGAGCGCGGTGAGGCGGCGAAGCAGTTCGTGAACGCCCATGTCGCCAAGGGCAACCTTGCCGCCGCCATGGCCTTCGCCGAGGCGTCCGCCGGCAATGCCGCCCTTCCCGTGGACGCCAGGGCCGCGCTTTTCGGGTCCGTCGCGCGTTCCTACGCCGACGGCAACAAGCGCGACACCTTCGGCGCCTACCGCCATGACGGATTCGACCGCGCCGGCGAACTCTACGAGCGGATTCTCTCCATTCCAGACGCAACGCCCGGCGTCAAGGTCGAAGCCTACCGCAACATGGCGAACATGATGCTTGAGGCGACACGCGACATCCCCGGCGCCTTCGCGCTTCTCGACAAGGCGATCGCCCTTCCCGGCATTGAACCCGACCAGAAGGCCCGCGCCGTGTTCAACAAGGCCGATCTCCACAGCCGAATTGGCGAATATGACAAGGCGCTCGCCCTCCTCTCCCCCCTCGTCGCGGATGAGTCGCTCCCGCCAAACTTCCGCCGCGACGCGCTTCGCAAGTCCTTCTCCGTCATTCGCAGCCAGGGCGGCGCCGAGGCCGAGCTGAAGGCCCGGCGCGAAGCTCTCGCAAAGAAGGACAAGTACGGGAACCCGTTTGTCTCCGAGGGGGAACTCGCCAGCTTCTGCGCGGGGAACGGCGTCGATATCCCGTGGGCCATCTCCTACTATCGCAAGGCCATCGCGAACTGGGAGCCCAATCCGGGCGGAAAAGGCTTCCCCGACATTGGGCAGATTCAGAAGGCCTATTCCGCATCCGGGTACGATGCATACGTGAAGGAAATGCCCGCCGTTATCTCGAAGATTGCCGTCAGTCCCTCACTGCTCGACCACCTCTTCGGCGCCATGATCGGGCGCGATGCCGGCCCCGCGTCACGCGATGAACGCTATCCCGAGACCATTCTCGCGTTCTTCGATTCCGTGCCCGCCACGAACCGTCCCGCCATTGGACGTCTCTTCGACTACGCTTCAAAAATCCGGCAGACATCGAACCGCGCCGTCGGCTACGCCCGGGAGATCGCAAAGCTTCCGGAGGACTCCAAGGCGGTGAACAAGGACCAGCGCAAAAACGCCGCCATCTTCGCGGCACTTGCCGACGCGAACGGCAACGGCGCCCTTGCCGTCGCGCTTCTCAACGAATACCTCCAGAAGAATCCGCCGGCCGACAATCTCGGCCGCGCCGACTTCCTCCTCAAGGGTGTCAGGCGTGCCATGTCCCTCCGCCAGGACGACGTCGCCAAGGCCATCTACGCCGAGCGCGAGAAACTCGTCCGCAAGGAGGAGCCGCGTTCGTTGCCCTGCCCCTACATCGAGAACGCGCCTACAGAGATTTCGGAGATTATACGCGACACTTTCTACAAGAACGGCAAGAAGGGCCTCGCGGACCGCAAGTTCGGCGACGACCTCAAGTTCATCATCGAGACGGACGTCACCGCGAAGCGCGACATGACCGAGTTCAACGGCAAGCCCTTCCGCCCGACCGAGATCTTCGCCTTCTGCGATGCGAAGGGCGTGAAGGTCATGCTCCGCGCCTTCTATGACAAGGAGACGCTTGAAAAGTTCAGGAACGGCTTCGGCGGCGTCGGCGGCTACGAGGCCTACGTCGCCCCCGGAATCGACGGCCCCTACACCTTCCTCGGCTTCGGCCCCGGTAGCACCAGGCTTGATTCCAGCTTCATCACCCAGTACGACAACGGCACCGGCTACCGCAACTTCAAGGGCGAGGACGATTCACTCATGCTCTCGCACTACGTCGCGGACGACAGTTTCATTTCGCTTCTCTCCTTCTCGTGGGCCAAGGCGTTCGAATCGCTCCCGTCGAACGGCGACAAGTGGTACTTCGAGCCTCTTTGCTGGTCACAGGGAGGCTGGTCCTGGGGCGGCTCGAAGGGCGTCCACAACCGCTCGAACTTCGGCGCGCTCGTCTTCGAGGGCATCACGCCCAAGGCAGCCGCGGCCATCCGCAGAGGCATTCTCCTGAAGGCCTCCGGCGTCTTCGGCGCGGCCCTTTCCGCCCGCAGCAACGGCTGCATCGAGTTCTGGAAGGACCCGGTGCTCGGCGACCCCGCCTTCTACGAGGAGTGCATGAAGCCGCTTGTCGCCCGTCTCAACCCCTACCGGTCCAAGGTCAAGCCCGGCATGACGGACGAGGAGGTCATGGACGTGTACGAACATGCCGCGAAGGAGTGGATGAACATTGAGTTCATCGTCTCCCGCCTCCGCGAGCGCTACATCGAGCGCACGCTGATCGACCAGGCCAATTAAGGACATTAATGAGCAGAACCCACCATGGCGTACTGCGCCGCCACCTTCTGCCAGCCTTTTTCGCCGCAGTCCTCCTCGCCGCCTCGGCCGGGGCGCAGAGCTGGCCCAACGTGATCTACCACAAGCAGAAGGCCCGCGCCGCAAGGGCCATGCCCGCCAACCGCGCCCGCGTAACCGCCGATCTTGAGGCGGCGGGCCGGCCTTCGGCTGGCATCGCCTGGTATGCGGTTCCGGCGATGAGCGATGTGATGCGCCTTGCCGACACTTATCCGGAGGACGGCGAAGTGTCGGGCGAACTCCAGGCTCTGATAGCGCAGAACGAGTTCGAGCCAGTCTCCTTCCAGCTATTCGCCTTCGACAACCTCGACGGCGTCAAGCTCGCGGTCTCGGATCTAATGGGGCCCGGCGGGGCAAAGATAGGCGGCAAGGACCTCGACCTCCGCGTGGTGAAGGTCTGGTTCCAGAACGGCAACGCCTGGCTCAGCTACTTCGATGATCCGGGTCTGAAGCTCGTGCCCGAACTGCTTCTACATGACGAGAACCTCATCAAGGTCGACCTCGAGAAGGAGGCTAACTACGCGCGCGTCCTCGAGGACGGCGAGGAGAAGTGGGTCTGGATTTCCTCCCCGCGCGACTACGGCTCCAACGGCTTCGATCCGCGCAAGGAGGCCTTCCACGATGCCGAAACAATCCAGCCCGTCGCCCTCCAGCGCGACGCCTTCAAGCAGTTCATCCTGACCATCCACGCCGGCAAGGGACAGAAACCGGGCACATACCGCGGCAAGGTCTCCGTTGCAAAGGGCGGCAAGTCGCTCGCGGAGATTCCCGTCGCGGTGCGCGTGCTCCCGTTCGAACTGCCCCTGCCAGCCACCTACTACGACATCGACAAGCCATTCGTCATCACGGTTATGGGCGCCAACGGAGGCGACGACCCGAAGATGCTTCAGGACTACTACGACCACGGCATGTACCACGTCGGCTTCAAGCATGACAAGGAGACAGTGGCCCTCATGCGCAAAATAGGCTTCCCCTTGGACTGGGTCTTTTCAAGCGCGCACATTCCATGGTTCTGCCTCAATTTCGGCGGCCGCCTCTCATTCGACAACGTGGTAACCGCCAAATTCGGCGCGGAGGAACTCGCCTCCTACTGGGACAACCTCGTCGGCCACCACAACGTCCTGACCGCTTATGGCGACGAAGCGGGCGCGAATTTTGTGTCCGCCCACCGCGAATGCTTCAAGTTCTTTTTTGACAAGGGCATTAAAATGGGGTGCGCCGGGCACGACCCGCTCTTCTTCAAAGGCGGCTACATCTACGAGAACATGCCGCTCGGCACGGATCCGGACGACCGCAACCGCATCGACCGATGGAACCAGGTGGGCGACAAGTACCTCGCTTTCTACGCCTGCCAGCACACCGGTTCCGAGAACCCCCAGTTCGTCCGCTACCAGCATGGTCTCCTCGGCTACCTCTCCGGATTGAGCATGGTGGACAACTACGAGTTCGCGACCGGCCCCATGAACGACCGGGCAGACGAAGTGTACCGTCCGATGGTCATCACCTACCGCAACGGCGACGGCCTGATGGAGACGATCCAGTGGAGCGGCTTCCGCGAGGGCGTCGACGACATGCGCTACATGACCTGCCTCAAGCGTCTCGCCCGTGAGGCCGCCGAGAAGGGCGACACCGACGCCCGCCTAACGGCCAAGAAGGCGCTCCAGTTCATATCCCTCCTGCCTCGCGACAAGCCGGATCTCAACGCTATCCGCACGGAGACGATAATGCACATCCTCAAGATCCGCAAAGCGCTGGAGAAGTGATTAGTTCCTAGTTCCTAGTTCTCAGTTCCCCGTACTTATTATAAGCCAAGGAGACACGAAATGAGACTTTCCAGACTTTCAGGACTTTCGAGACTTTCCAGACTTTCAGGACTTGCCGTGATGGCCGTCGCGGCAACAGCCGCGACGGCCATCGCGGCGGACGCGCCCGTGAAGAGCGTCGGGCAGTTGCTCGGCGAGCTCCACAGCCTCGCGTATGACAAGAGCGTCGCATTCGAGGCCGTCACCAACGCATACGCGGAGGTGACATCAAGGACGAACATCAACGCCAACCAGCGCTTTTCCGCTGCCAAAGAATTCCTCACCTTCCACCTGAACCGCGGCAAGCTTCGCGACGCCCTCGCATTCGCGGAGGCGATGTCCTCGGAGAAGGACATACCACCGCAGCGCCGCGCGGAGCTCTTCATGACAGTGGCGCAGTCCTTCGCCAAGGAGAACATGGCTGACAGAGCCGGCTCCTACCGCCACGACGGATTTGACAGGGCCTCCGAAATCTACGCGCGCATACTAGACATTCCGGATGTGACAGACGAGTCCAGAATCGCCGCCTACAACGGCATGGCAAACATGGCCCTTGAGGCGACACGCGACGTGCCGGCTGCCTTCGCCCTGCTCGACAAGGCAATAGCCCTGCAGGGGCTCAACGCCGAGCAGAAGGCGAGAGCCCGCCTGAACCGCGCGGAGCTGCACCGTCGTCTGCGCGAGTACGACAAGGCCCTCGCCATCGTCCAGCCTATTGTCGCAGACGAGTCGCTCCCGGACAACGTCCGCAAGGACGCCATGTCCAAGGCCTTCTCCATCGCCAAGTCCACTGGCGGCCTTGAAGGCGAACTCAAGGCCCGTCGCGATGTAGCCGCCAAATACCCGAAATTCCAGTCTGAAGACGACCTCGCCCGCTTCTGCACCGACACCGGCGCAGACATTCCTTTCGCCGTCGCCTACTACCACAAGGCCGTCGCCGACTGGACCCCGGAATCCAGAACGCGGTTCCCCGCCCTCAACATGGTCCGGAAGGCCTTTTCATCAGACGGCTTCGACACTTGCGCGAAGGAGATGCCCGCCGTCATGGCGAAAATTGCCGGCAGCTCCGGAATGCTTTCCGATCTCTTCCGCGACATGACGTGGCGCTTCGCCGGAAAAATCCTCGAAGACCCCCGCTATCCCGAATTGGTCTTTTCGCTTTTCGATTCCGTTCCTGCGACCAACCGCCCTTCCGCCGTCCGCCTCTTCGAATACGCCTCGAAGCACAAGTCCACCTACGGCCGCGCCGTTGATTACGCACGCCAGACACTGGCAATTCCCGAAGACGCGAAAAAGGCGCCAAGCAAGAAACAACGTAACGAAGCGGCCGCCTTCGTGGCGGTCGCCGACGCCAAAGGCGATCCGTCCCGCGCCGTCGCGCTCCTCGACGACTACTTGGCGAAGAAACCGCCGGCCGACAACCTTGAACGCGCCGCATGCCTCCTGAAGGGCGTCAATTTCGCCATGTTCTTGCGCCAGGACGATGTCGCCAAGGCCCTCTACGCGGAGCGCGAAAAGCTCGTCAAGAAGGAGGAGCCTCGCTCGATTCCGTGCCCGTACATCGCCAACGCCCCGCAGGACATCTCCGAGATTCTCCGGTCCGACTTCTACAAGAAGGGCGTGAAAGGCCTGGCCGACCGCAAGTTTGGGGACGATCTCAAGTTCATTATCGAGACCGACGTCACGGCCAACCGCACGATGACCGAGTTCAACGGCAAGCCCTTCCGCCCGACCGAGATCTTCGCCTTCTGCGACCAGAACGGCGTGAAGGTGCTCGTTCGACAGTTCGGCGACGCCGAGACTCTGGCCAAGTACCGCAACGGTTTTGGCGGATTCGGCGGCTACGAGGCATACATTGCGCCCTCCTTCGACGGGCCATACGCATTCATCGGATTCAGCCCCGCGACGACGAAACTGGAGGAAGGCTTCACTTCGCAGTACGACAACAGCACGGGCTACCGCAACTTGAAGGGCTCGGATAATTCCGCGAGCCTCTCGCACTACGTGGCGGAGGACAGCGTCGTCTCCCTCCTCTCATTCGCCTGGTACAAGGAGTTCGCAAACCTCCCGTCGAACGGCGACATGTGGTACTTCGAGCCGATTTGCTGGTCCAACGGCGGCTGGACGTGGGGCGGCTCAAAGAGCGTTCACAACCGCTCGAACTTCGGTGCTCTCGTATTCGAAGGCATCACGCCTGCCGCCGCCGCCGCAATCCGCCGGGGAATTCTCCCGAAAGCCTCGAGCACCTTTGGAAACGCGCTTTCCCCTCGCTACAACGGATGCCTGGAGTTCTGGAAGGATCCCGAACTCGGCGACCCCGCCTTCTACGAGGAATGCATCAAGCCGCTCGTAGACCGTCTCCGTCCATACCAGTCCAGGGTCAAGCCCGACATGACGGACGCCGAGGTCATGGACGTCTACGAGAAAGTCGCTAAGGAGTGGATGAACATCGAGTTCATCGTCTCCCACCTCCGCCAGCGCTATCTTGAGCGCAAGTTGATCGGCGAAGCCGATTAGCTTGCGCTTGCTACACTTGCTTGACTTATGTAGTCTGTTTTGCTATTCTCAGATGTATTAAAACCGCTGTTTTCAAAACGGCCGTTTTGAAAACAGCGGTTTTAATGTGCAAGTTGGAGTGTACGAATGAAATTCTTTGGTCGAGAATCTGAAACCGCTCTTTTACGGCGGATCCGCAATGCGGCATCGCAATCGGCTCGGTTCACGGTTGTGACAGGACGACGCCGTATAGGGAAAACAGCCCTTCTACGGCACGTCTTGGACGATGGTGCAACACCCTATCTGCACCTCCCGATTACGAGGCAGCCGGAAAAAGCACTTTGCTCCGAGTTCCAGGAAGAGGCGGAACATGTCCTGAAACTTGGGATTCTCGGTACTGCGTCGCGCTTTGCCGACTTGTTTTCGCATATCATGGCCGCGTCAGTTGGAAGGCAGTTCACACTTGTACTGGACGAATTCCAGGAATTCGAGCGGATCAATCCGGCCGTCTTCGGACAAATGGCGGCCATTTGGGACAGATACCATGCTGAGTCCAAAATAAACCTCTTAGTATGCGGAAGCATAAACCGGATGATGAACCGCATATTCTTTGACGAAGGGGAGCCGCTTTACGGACGGACAACAGGCCATATAGCCCTCAAGCCATTCAAGCCCTCCGAACTCAAGGCCATTCTTTCTGCTTTCAACCCGAACTGGAGACCAGATGACCTTTTTTCACTTTGGACTGTGTCCGGCGGTGTGGCACGGTATGTCGACATGATGATGACCGATGGCGCGGTGACGCGCGCCGACATGCTGCGCACCATTTTCGCCCAAGGTTCTCCGTATCTCGTTGAGGGACGCGCGATTCTTGCAGAGGAATTCGGAGCCGACTATGGGACGTATTTCACCATCTTGTCCGCGATAGCATCTGGCGCCACAACCACATCTGAAATGAAGACGGCGGTTGGCACGGATGTCAATGGCTTTCTTACAAAACTGGAGAAGCACTATTCGCTGGTCTCGAAGAAACAGCCAATCTTCGCAAAGGAGACTTCCAAGGACTGCCATTACCAGATTGATGACTGCTTTTTCCGCTTTTGGTTCCGATTCGTGCATCGAAACAGAGGTCTATTGGAACTGGAGCGTTTCGACAGGATGCTTGAAATCGCGGAACGCGATTTCGACGTATTCGGTGGCTACGCCCTTGAACGCTACTTTTACTGGAAGTTCGTGGAGGACTCAAGCTATACTGCCATGGGATCATGGTGGAACCGCAAGGGGGAGAATGAAATAGATCTCGTGTGTTTCGACGATGTTGCCGGCCGGCTTGACTTCTACGAGGTGAAGCACAATGCCAACAGAATCAACATCGGCGTTCTGGAACGCAAGGTTGAGGTGTTTTTCGCATCAAATCCAAAACTTCGCGGCAACCATATCCGTTGTCTTCCGCTTTCCCTGGATGACATGTAGCCGTGGATTGTTCTGTTTTAAGGGCGAGTAGACAACGTAAAGCAGCAAAATGCGCCTTTTGCTATACTGGTAGCATGAAAACGGTTATTAATGAAGAAAACAAAGCCGCTAGGCTTGCCGCGGACGAATTCGCCAAGTACTGGAAGCTTGTGACGGGGCACGAACTGTCGGACGAGTCCAATGCCGTCGCCTATTTCAAAATCGACCCCGCGTTGGACGCCGCGCATGACGAGTATATCATCCGCAGCGTCGCGGACGGCGTCGAGTTCGAAGGCTCAAACGGCCGCTCCGTCTTCTACGCGGTCTACGACTTCTTCGAACGACGCGCCGGATGCCGGTGGTTCTGGGATGGGGATGTCGTCCCGCACAGCGACGAGATTGATCTCGGCGGGCTTGACGTCCGCGAGAAGTCGCGCTTCGAGTACCGCGCCATCCGCTACTTTGCCCACCGCGGCCTCACGCGCTTCCAGGCGGAGCACTGGGGCCGTAAGGAGTGGATGCAGGAAATCGACTGGTGCCTGAAGAGCCGGCTCAACTGCTTCATGCCGCGCATCGGCATGGACGACACCTGGCAGAAGGCCTTTCCCGACATCGTCGGCTATCCCAGCCCCGACGACCCTGCCGACGACAGGATGGGCGGC
>JAEEGG010005159.1_pt1 | contig 31207 bp, 25 predicted proteins | sample 9134161 | NCBI WGS metagenome assembly JAEEGG01 (sample SAMN16246543, study PRJNA631951) | gut metagenome | biome: gut microbiome; feature: rumen; material: CR-attached | host: Bos | place: Iran: Karaj | collected 2018-10
TTGACCCCGTGATAGTTTCCCTTTCCTGTCGGCCTTTTCCTCCTTTTAACAACAAAGGTAAGGATTTGGCCGGTATTGAGCAAATTCTTCACTGATATTCTCTATCAGAGTGCAAACTTAGAGTCCCCATGATCCAGCTATCACCGAGGCTATTGACCATTGGATCGCCGCCGGTCACTACCGCGAACATAACTGGTCGGTAGAAAGCGTTGCCGACTACTGCGGCTTCAACGACCGCAAGTACTTCCACCAGGTCTTCCAGCAATACACTGGCACTACCCCAGCGAAATACCAGGCAAATAATTAAAACACGTAGGAGAGGTTGACGAGAAGGGAGGAGGCAGAGACGTGGTACTTGCCGTAGCCGATGGTCAACTTAAACCGTTCCAGTTCCAGACCAGCACCAAGGGAGAGGCCTGCACCATGATTACTGGACGTATCTTCGTCCTCATAGATTTTCATCTCGCTACTACGACGGAAGTTATAACCGCCAGAGACAAAGATGGTGGAGCCGAGACGGAGGTCGGCACCCACAGCAAGGTGCTTGATGAACGCTTGGTCCCAGTTGTTCAGACGTGCCAAGGTGGCATGAAACGTAAGCGGTGCGTTCGGCAACTGCCGACTGACCCCCACCAGCAGGTCAAAAGGAATACGTTCGAAATCATCATCATAGGCTTTGATCTGTCCACCAAGGTTACGTGCAACGGCAGACACCGACCAGCCACGCTCCGTGTCCTGGTAGTTCAAGCCGAGGTCAACAGCAACGGCTGCTGACGAGTAGCTGCCAATGGTCGACGAGATGAAACGTCCCGTGATACCACCGCTGATACGGTCGGAGAGCAGATAGGCAAAGGAGCCTGCCAGTGCGATATCCTTGGGCGAGAAGGTGCCCGTCTGCTGATTGGCGATTGTAGTCTCCTTGATTTCCCCATACGACATGTACTGTCCACTAACGCCCCACGAGGCCCGTTCCTTGTAGGCCTTGACAAACGAGGCCGACGCAACGGTGCATCCCTCCATATAGGTCATGAAGTTGACGTTCAGCGTCTTGTCGGAGACACCGGTGATGAGGGCCGGATTATGGAAGATGACAGTAGCATCGTCGTTGGTCAGCGTCACATTGTCGCCACCCAGCGCAGCGACGTGGGCAGAGACGGGCAAGCGCAGAAAGCTATACACCTCCTGCGACTCCTGTGCCTGCATGCCTACGGCGAATAGCCAGCAGCCAATAGCCAATAATCCTTTCTTCATCATCAATAATAACGGAGAAGTTAGGAAAAAATTATGAGACCACCAAAAATTATTGGTGGCCTCACTATTTTATCTATGAGAATTAAATCAGTTTCAGGGTACCCATGAGGTAGACGAGGCCGAAGCCAAGGACCATGGAGATGATACCCATAATGATACCCACCTTCGACATGTCACCCTGCTTGACATAGCCCGTAGCGAAAGCCAAGGCATTCGGGGGCGTAGAGATTGGCAGAATCATGGCGCTGGAAGCAGCGATAGCCACACCGATGAGGACGGTACCCGTACCACCGATAGGATCGAGCTTGTCGCCCATAGCACCGCAGACCACAGCGAGGATAGGCATCAGCAGGGCTGCCGTAGCAGAGTTCGAGATGAAGTTAGAAAGCACATAGCAGATGGCACCACCGAGGAACAGGATAATCAGCGGTGAGAACTCACCGAAGGGGATGCTCTCTACGGCATTGGCAGCCAGACCAGAGGCGTTCAGAGCGTAGCCGAGGGCAAAACCACCGGCAACCATCCAGATAACACTCCAGTTGATCTGCTCCAAGTCGCGCTTATTGATGACTCCCGTAAGGGCAAAGATACAGAACGGAATCATAGCCACCGTATTGGCATTGATGCCGGTGAAACGGTCAGACAGCCAGAGTGCTACGGTGAGGATGAAGGTGAAGATAACCACCTTAGACTGGAAGCCTTTCTGCATGCCTCCGTCAATCTTCAGCTCAACAGTCTTCTGACTGAACGGGAAGAACTTGAGCAGCAGGCGCCAGCTGATGAACAGCAGGACCACTACCAACGGGAACATGAACATCATCCACTGACCAAAGCCAAGACCCATATTCAGACCCTCAGGATCGTTGAGGTACTTCAGGGCGATATTGTTGGGAGGCGTACCGATAGGCGTACCCATACCACCGAGGTTGGCTGCAACGGGGATAGACATAGCCAAGGCGATACGACCCTTACCCTCTGGGGGCAGCTGACGGAACACAGGCGTCAGGAAGGTCAGCATCATAGCAGCGGTGGCGGTATTAGACACGAACATCGAGAACAGACCCGTCACGAGCAGGAAACCCAACAGCACCATCTCGCTCTTCGTACCGAAGGGACGGAGGAGCACCTTGGCCAGCTGGGCATCGAGACCCGTCTTCGTGGCAGCGATAGCCAGCACGAAACCACCAATGAACAGCATGATGACAGGGTCTGCGAAGCAAGCCATTACGCCCTTGTAAGAGAGCAGCTTGCCGACCTCCTCTTCGTTGACCATCGGTGCAATACCACTATCCGTACAGAACAGCAGCATCATAACGATGATGGCAATGGACGTAGCCCACGAGGAGACGATTTCGAGAATCCACATCAGCGTGGCAAAGGCGAAGATGGCAATGACGCGCTGCTGGACGATGGTAAGGTTCTGGATGCCGAACCACTCGGTAGGCATATTCCATAATAATAATGTAACGAGCGCCACCAAAGCAATCTTGATAACGCGTTTGGTACCATCGGTAGGATGGTACTTGCGCTGATGACGCATAGCATGATACGTATCAACGAGGTGGAATCCTTTGTAATTATTAAACATGGTTTGATTATGTTACTTTTTTGCGACTGCAAAGGTACGAAAAAGTCAGCGAAGAAAAGCGTAAAAGCAACACGCATTTTTGTATATTCGCTGTATAATGTCACAAAAAAGACAATCCACTCTGCAAAGCTTTTACATTTGCAAAGTGGAGTTGTCAATTAGTTGATAAATTAGTTAGTGTTATTCTATTGTAAAGGAGTCGACGTCAATATAGCCGCCGGTCTTTTGTGTTGCGAAATTGAACAGGGCATACTTCGAACCCATGAAGAAACGCTGCCAGTCGAAGCGCATGCGATAGTCATTACCCATCTTTTGCCAGTTCTCACCGTCGAGGCTGTAATAGAAAGTGGCGATATCGGTACGTGGCACGAAGTTACCATCAATGCGCAGCCATATCTTATTAGTGTTCAAGGGAATGCTCTCGATCATCTTCTCTGTGGCATCCTCGACGACCTTGTCGCGCTGAGACAGCTTGACAGAGAGCTCAGCAGCACAGAGCGTGAGCTTCTTGCCGTCCTTCTTGACCATCAAAGCTCCCGTTTCGTCGTTGAAAGCGGCAAAACCAGCACGGTCGCCAGCCTTCATGTGTGACAGGTCGAGAACAACAACAGCGCTACACTTCGGACCCTTCATGCGCTGTGTCAGCGTATTGGGAGCAAGGTAGAGGTTAGGGACAACGCGACTGGTCTTCAGACGCAGGAATCCGGGACGCTCGGTCAGCGACCAAGCAGTATTGACGGGGTTATGGTTCCACTGCCAGTGCAAGCCAAGCTTCTCGGCAGAGAAGTCATCACTGCAGATGATAGATTTCTCAGGTTGACCACTGACCAAAGGACGTACCTTGTCGGGTACACGACCCATCTCATCGCCCAGCATAGGCCAGCCATCAATCCAGCGGACAGGCGACAATGTAAGTACACGACCTACACCACCACGGTCCTGGAACATGATGCCATACCAATCACCATCGGGTGAATCGACGATGGTACCCTGTGCCAGATAGGAGAAGCCGCCGAAGTCAGACTCCAGGATGGTAGTCTTCTCGTAGGGGCCATGGATATCATTGGCACGGTAGCATACCTCACGACGATGACGTCCTGGTGCATAGACGTGGGAAATCATCAGCAGGTAGTAGCGACCGTTATGCTTGATGACACGTGAACCTTCCAACAGACCGGTCTCGTCGGCCTCACGCTGGAATATCCGCATGTGGGTACCTTCAATGACATCGGAGAGATCGGGCTTCAGCTCCATCAGCTCACCAGTTCCATAGATGACATATACGCGGTTGTCGTCATCGAAGAACAGCGAACAGTCGTGGAAGTGGCGCATACGCGATACCAGCGTCCACTCGCCGGCAGGATCCTCAGCACTATAGATATAGGTGTCGCCCATAGCGCCCTGCTCGTTGGGAGCGAAGAGCACATAGAAGCGACCATTGTGGTATTTCAGGGAAGTAGCCCACTGACCACGACCATAGACGGTACCTTCTTGCAGGTCGTACTTGGGGGAGTCGGTGAGACGGTCATACACGTAACCAATGGTCTCCCAGTTCTTCAGGTCCTTGGAGCGCATGATAGGAGCACCTGGCATCAGGTGCATGGTGGTACTCACCAAATAATAGGTATCGCCTACGCGTATGATATCGGGGTCGGGCACATCAGCCCATAGCATCGGGTTCTCAACAAAAAATCCGTCTGAGCTGCTGGGACGCTTCCCAGCAGCATCAACGGTTACAAAACAAACTACTAATGATAATATTACTACTAAAACAAATCTTTTCATACAGAACGGTTAGTCTGTTAACCGAGTGCAAAGATACATACTTTTATTAAAAGTAGCTTTCTTATTTGTTTCATCAATTTTTCCAAATGTAACAAAAGCCCCCGCGTGGTTGAAAAACAAAACTTTTTGGTAGTTTTGCCTGTTTTTCTATGCGCCACGTATGGTCCTTGCCAGGCTCGTCAGTAAACAATGTAACATTCTTGCCTTTGAAGGGAAGGGGTACCTCCTTGATGCTGTCGGTACCATTAATACCTGCCAGATACCATTTGTTACCACTGCGACGGGCCATGATGACATACTCACCAGGGTAACCTGCCACCAGATGGGTCTCATCCCAGGCAGCAGGCAGCGTGGAAAAGAACTGCTGTACCTCCTGCGGCTGAGCGAGATAGCTCTCAGGACGGTCGGCCAAGTGTTGCAGAGCACTCTCGAAGAGTACCGTCAAGGCAAGTTCATGACCGTGGGTGGTGATATGCGGATGTTGCGAGTCGCTGAACGTGCAGGGTGTATAGTCCATCGGACCGATGACATTGCGGGTGAAAGGCAGTGTGGCATTATGACAGGCGGCCTTATTGGTGAAGGTTGCCACGTTGTTATACCACTCAGCACCATAGACACCTTCTGTTGACATGAGGTTCGGCCAGGTACGCTGCCACCCACGGGGAATGGTAGCACCGTGGAAATTGACGAGCAGATGGTGACGGGCTGCCGACTCCAGCAGGTCGAGTTGGAAGTCCATATTACGCTGGTTGTCTCCAGAGAAGAAGTCGATCTTGACACCTGCCACACCTATCTTCTCACACCAGGCAAACTCCTTCTCACGGTCTTCGGGTTTGTTCAGGCGGTACTTCGGAGTAGGAGCACCATCGACCCACCCTACCGATGAGTTATACCAGATGAGGGGCTTGACACCCTTGGACTTTGCATAATTGACGGCATCCTCAATGGTCTTACCCTCATTAGAAGCCAATTTATTCATGTCGTCCCACTCGGCATCAATGAGCACGTAGGGCAGACGGAGCGTCTCCGCCATATCAACATATTTCTTGATGATGTTATAGTCGTTGGAACCGTGGTTGTAGGCCCAGTAAATCCACGACACCACACCTGGCTGTATCCAACTGGTATCGGCAATCTTGCAGGGTTCGCAGACATCCGTAATGAGCGTCGATTCCACCACATCAGCCAGTTTGCCTATAATCGCCACGCGCCAAGGTGTATGGTTAGGTGTCGTGTGGTCGACGGTTTGCCCGTCGACATGCTCCGCTTCCACCACCTTGAACAGCTCCCCGTCATTATACAGACACGAGGCACTCTGTCCATGCTCGACATTCGCCTCAGAAATCAGCACAAAAGTACCATTAACGGGCTCCAACAATGCCGGATATCCCCAACGGTTGTTCCAACCCTCGGCAGACTTAAACGTACCGCTATACGATGGTACAGGAGCCATCTTGTAGGTGGTGGACAAGGGAAAGAAACCTTCGTAGGAGTCGCACCACTGCTGCATCCAACGACGGGTGCCTTCAGGGATACGGTAGGCGACAGATGGCTGAGGGCTGAGGGTTGATGTACGAAAAGCGATACCGTCATTATAGACACGGAGCACGGTAGTGCCAATCTGGTATTCGTTGGCCTCGTTAGTACAGTGGCTACGCTTACCCGTCAGCATGTGGTAGTCGGTCTTGATACGCTGTGTCAGCGAAACAGCAGTGGTGGCATCGACACCGGCCTCAGCGATGTCGAGCACCTGCTGCTTTTCATAACACACTTTCAAAGCGTGACCATCTACTGTCACTTTTATCTTACCATTGGGTGAACTCATGGGAGCTGCCATAGCCCCCACAGCCACCAGCAGGAATAGTTGAATGAATAGTTGTCTCATTGAGTTAGTTCTTTTTCTGGGCACAAAGGTACAAAAAATCCATGAGACTCAGTCATACGCTTTGTCTCATGGACTTTTTCTCATGTATCATATTTTATCATCGCGGTTCCACATGCACGGCAATATGGGTCTCAGGACCATAATGACTGCGCAACAACTGCTCCACTTGCGAGGCCTTGTCGTGGGCCTCACGCAAAGTGATATCAGGATCCATCAGGATATGCAGTTCGATGGCATAGTGGTTGCCAATACGACGGGTGCGAAGGGCATGCGGCATGTTCACACCATCGACAGAACCCGCCAGTTGGAGTATCTCCTCCTCTACCTCATCAGGCAAAGACTGCTCCAACAGGTCGCCAATACCACGACGCAGCAGTTCAATAGCCACCTTGACGATGAACAGACCCACGATGATAGAGGCCACAGGGTCGAGGACCGTCCAGTGTTGACCAAGGAAGATAGCGCCACCGATGCCGATGGCCGTACCAACGGACGACAGGGCATCGCTGCGATGATGCCACGCATTGGCCTCAACAGCCTGCGACTGCAGCTGACGAGCCTTGACCATCGAATAATGATAGACCGCCTCCTTCAGCACAATGGACAGCAGGGCAGCCCATAGTGCCAATGTTCCTGGTGCATCCAACTGTTCACCACCTGCCCAGGCAACAATCTTCATGATGCCGCCATAGACGATGCCGACAGCCACCACCAACAATGCCGCACCAATGATGGTCATCGCCAGCGTCTCATACTTGCCGTGACCATAGTCGTGCGACTTATCCTGCGGCTTGCCGCTGATGTGCACAAAGACAATGACGATAATATCGGTGATGAAGTCGCTGAGCGAGTGGACGGCATCAGCCACCATCGCAGCACTATGGCCAAGGATGCCTGCCACAAACTTGAAGATGAGCAGCACCACATTGACCACACCGCCCACCAGCGTCACCTGATATATCTCTTTCTGTCTTTCCATCGTTTTATTTATTTCATCTGCTGCAACAACCGTGCCAGTTCTTCGAGGTGGAAGGGGTCAATTTTGATGTCAAGTAGTTCACCGTTGCGATTGAAAAGCTTGTAGGTGGGGAAGCTATGGACGTTCAGATGACGCTCAATAGCATCCTGCTGTTCACCGGGCAGGTTGTAGTGGGCCACATTAGGGCCACTGACATTATACTCCTTGATGACGTTCTCCCACGCCGTCTGTGGACTGCGGTTGGCCAGATAGAGATACTGGATATCGTAGTCCTTCAAGCGGGCGTACTCCTCGGTGGAGTGGCTGAGGGCATCCTTACACGGTCCGCACCATGTTCCCCAGATATCCAGGAGCACGAACTTACCCTTATATGGTTCGAGAATCTTCTTCAGCAAGGCCTCACCCTCAGAGATATCCTTGAGATTATCCGACGACTTGAGCACCAGTTTGTCGAAGTCGCGGTTCTCTATGGCGAGATAGTGGTCGTTCTGCTTTTCAATCATCGCAAGGCAGGTGGGATTACTAATCATTGCCTTAATGGTGTCCAAGACGTTGGGCGCCAATGAGGTACGCTCATGGTCAATAAGACTGAGGGTCTGTCGGGCGAGCCAGATGTTCTTGATAAACGGTTCAGCACCAAGTGAGTCGAGCGCCACAGAATGATTTTTCAAGTTGCTGATGAGCAAGCCACCAGAGATGACCTTCTGGGATCTCGGTGTTTCGAGAATCTTATTCACCTCTTGCATCACACCGGCATTCAGCGAATCGAGTTCACGGGATTTGCGTATCTTCGCCTCCACGGTGGGTTCAGCATCGATGAGGGGTGTCACCTCGTCAATCCATTTCTTCCAACGCGTGAGCACTGCCATTTCCTCGTCGTTGGAAGCAAACTCCTTGTAGTGGTCACGAAGGCTGAAAGCGGATACACCATCGCGTGCCCGTACGGCATCGTCAAGATAGTCGTTCAAGAATCCGCCAAGATCACGATGCAGCGTATAGGGTTTCTCTATCTTCGTCCAGAACGTGTCGTAGGCATAGCGGCGGGCATTGTCAGAGAACTGCATACCCTTAGCGCGGAAGCGGGCCTGTCCAAAGGCGCGTGCCTGCTGCATCAGCGTGTTACCCCTTCTGTAAAGGTTGAAACGGGTGGAAAGCGTGGGATGCTGCTCACAGAGTGCGTCGATGTTGGCGAAATGTGTCTTGAGGAGACTATCGACCGAGGTAATGTATGGTTCAAAGAGTTCTGCCCCTCCCTTGCCGGCAGTCTCCAGCCCATCATACATATTGATGGTCTTCCAGTCGAGCGGATATTTGAAGAGCTCGTTCTGCAGGCGGCAGTCGTCACCCATAAAGAAACGGCGACCCTCCTTGAAATCGTAGAGCAGGAAGTAGGTCTTGCCAGGCTCGAACATGGTACGGATGAAACAGCGTTGCCAGTCCATGAAGAACTCCGTAGTGTTCAAGACGGGAATCTTTACGGCGAAGCGTCCCTGTTCGTCCAAGTCGGCATAAACAGCCTTCTGTTCGTCAGTGTAAAGGTCATTATAACCGAAATCGAAAGTCTTCAGTTGCTTGTAGTGCTCCGGCATATCCTTGATCCAGCCCACAACGGTGATAGTGCCCTCCTTATAGCCAGAGTCCACGAAGCCTGTGCGAGTGTCTTTCGTGGGATAGTCGGGCAGAAAGCGACTAGTAATCATCGAATACACAGCCTTGTTGTTACCAATCTGTATCTGACGCTGGCCTTTCTTATCCTTACCGATAACGACCTTCAGTTCATCGCTGCCGTTAGTCATGACGATGGTGGCCTCACCCGTCTTCTGGTTTACGTCACGCTGCTTGTAGTTCCAGAACTTACAGTCGTAGATGGCACAGTCGTCAAAGAAGGCGATCTTCCAGTCACCCTGGCTGTTGCGCCAGTAGGAAGGAAAAAGTTGCTTCCAGCGTTCCTCCACAGGTTTGATACCCTTAATCTGGAAAGCACCCTGGCCATCGCCCTCGATGAAGTCGAACACCTTAGTGTCCTTAGGCAACGGCGGGAAGTGGAACGCCATCTCGCGCATGTAGTCCTTGTTTGTCTGTACAAACTTGTTGAGTTCTATACCATCAGCGGAAGTGATGGTGTAGCGCTGCTCCCCTACTTTCAGATAGGTGTCGCCAGCAAACTGAAAGCTAAAGTCAGGATAGTCCGAGCGCTGCAGTGCAGTAATATACACCACGGTCTCGTTGTCCTTCAGTTCCACCTTCGTCACGTCGAGGGCGAGATTGAAGAATCCGTCACCGTTACTGTTTCCATACTCAATGGTGGGCTGCTCCCATACGACAGCTTTCTCTTTCGCCTGTCCCGTCAACACAACGAGGGCCAGCAATATAGTTGATAATAGTTTTTTCATATTTGTGTTTTGTTTTACTCGTTCAGCAGTTGCTCTACCATCACATCTTTGCGCTGCTTGCCATTCTTGTCGAGGATTACTACGAAGGGAATGGCAGTGAACTGGAACTTCTCCTGCAGATAGCCCCATTCTGCGCGGGTGATGTGAATATGCTCGCCTTGAATATTGTTAGGCTCCAAGAATGATTTGCAATGCTCGGGTGTATCGTCAGTAACGTAGAGATACTTCACGGCCTTGTCCTTGTTAGCCTCTACTTCATCGCGCATACTGAGCATGCCAGCTCGGCAAGGGCCACACGACATTTCCCAGAAATCAATGTAGAGCACGTTGCCTTTGTAGGGTTCGATGATGCGCTGGAAAATGCTATCGCCTTTGGTCAATGGTTTGTCTTCAACTACCTTTATCTCGTTCTCCTTGATGAAGTCGCGATAAGCGAGTACGGCACGGCGTATCAGTTCGGGATGAGTAATGACGGTCATCGTGGCGGCAAAGTCGTCGGCAATAGTATCATGTTCGTCCTTGTGCCATTCTATCGTGCTGAAGAAGTCACGCAACTTGCACACCTGGGCGCTGAAATCAGTAGGACTGATGTGTAGCTTGTCGTGCAACTCGTTCATCGCACTCCTATTAAATTCGCGGGAATAAACCTGCTTTTCCTGCGCTATCATCTCAGCTGTCTTAGGATCATAATCGAAGGGCATGAAAACCATCACTCTCCTTTGCAACGGGCGGAACTGCTGGAATTCTATCCTGTTGAAGAAAAATTCGTCGCCAGCAATCATCAGCAGCAGATTGTCTGTCAGGTATTTAGCACGTGGCCCCACAAAACTGAAGAACTGTTGCCAATAGGCTTCGCGGTCTATCGTGCTATCATTACGCAGTAGGTTTTCCCCACGCATATAGTAGTCGTTGATTTGCTGCAAGCGTTCAGCAACGATGTGGGTGCGTAGGATGTCGGAAGCCAAAAGGGAACAACCTGCCAATTCGGGCAGTCCGTTGTTCATCTGTCGCACCAGTTCGTCCAATTGTGCCACCTGCTCATCCTTCCACATCATCAGCGAGTCGGGGCCCTTTTCATATACCTTATTCGACCAGTCGAACTTGCAGTACTTCTCATCTATCTGTTTCCACAGCCTGGTGACCTCACCACCAAAGCCAGTGCCATCAAACTTTATACCCTCCTCTTTAGTACGTTTTGTTGGGTCAATGGTGACGTTGATGGTATCGCCAGGACAAGCATACGCCGTTCCCATTGGGTAGATGAGCACCTGCATGGGGTAAGGTACATAGACGTTCATGGAGAACGTGCCGTCATCCTTGAACTCGATGACCGAGGTCTTCTCCTTGCGGACGATATAGTCACGCATGATGATAGTAAAGCGGCCATTCAACTGATTGAGAGCTTCCTGAGGAATCTTCTCGCCTTTCGCTTCTTCTGGAAAAACAATGTGCCCTTGTACGACCACATTGCCACCATGCAAACGGTATTCGTCAAGTGCTGCACTGGGATAGTTAAGCAACTGGGGCACCTCGGCCTTCTTTTCTTTCTTTTTTGCTTCCAGGCTAACAGGTGCTAAGAGCACGGCCATTAGGATGATTGATAATAGTTTCTTGTTCATCATTTACTTTGATATTTTGTTAATCATTGAATGCTATTTGTTTTTGAAATAACGAATAGTAAGGAAGGTCAGGCAGACGATGGCATACCATAGAAGGATAAATCCCAGACAACCTAAGAAGCTGTCCACATACCGCCCTACGAAGATTGCAGGGATAATGCCAATCGAACCAATCAAGTTCAATATACCATGAGGATTCCATTTATATTCCTCTCGTAACGGTTCCCAAAATTTACTCATTTTCTTTTATTTGTTAATACCTTTGTTCCTTCTCTGACCTCCTCCATAATCTGCTGACAGCGTTCACGAGACATGTGGATGTTCATGCCAACGGTTATCAGATCCTCATCTGAAGGAAGTCCTTTGTAGTTGATGGTTGATGCATGTTCGCCTAAAGTGCAATCGTTCGTCAGGTCGTAAGACGGAGCAAGAGACCACTTGCCTTCGCGACAAATAAAGCTGAAATTACGGGCGTGGTCGTCCATATTATGTGCATAGACATTGAACGCCATACGACGGAACTGCTGTTCTACGGCCTCAGGCGACTGAGTCAGGTATCCAGTCAACTGCAACAGACTATGGTAATCCATTTTGGGCGGTGAGATGGGCTCGTTCAACAAGGCACTGGCCGTAGCCACATGCAGTCGCTCGCCATTTTCAATATCAAAGCGCTTAACGGCAAAATACTTACCTTCCATTAGTTTGAACTCGGGCACATCAATGCCGCACTGACGCGCCACCTTATTATATTCATACTCTATCGCCCCCATATTCTTAGGGTCGTAGGTATGACGGAACTTCACCAGCCAGTGTCCGTCAGCATCCGAAACAATTGCTTTCGGACGTACGCCTCCAGAGTTACCACTCTTGAAATACAGAGCGTCGGCATGTTCGTCGCTCTTTTCTGAAAGTACATTGAGGGCTATCTTCTGCATCTCGTCAAGCGAAAGCAAAGCGTCTTCATGCTGTAGTTTTGTTTCAGGCACATAGCAAAGCGCTCCCATTCCGGAACTGCCAACGATGCTCAGCCATTGAACAGGGTTAAGCGTTTGAGGGTCGACACCCCAACCCTTTAGAACCTTGCGCAACAAATACTCCCCATAGCCCCCAGGCAGACTGTCTTCAAACACGCCGAAGTTGCCATTGAACGGCTGATAGTCGGCAGTGAACAGCCCTGCTTTTAGAGGCAGTTTCAATGGGGAGAGTGAAAAACCGTTCGTAAGCCAGTCCTTGTCATATTCAAACTGACAATTCGACCTGTTACCAATAGACAGCGTTCCTACTTTCCTACCGTGATACATCACGTTGACAGCCTGTACTTTCTGTATCATACGCCACGCTTTCTTGTCCGGTTCTTGTTGATTTCCAGCAGTTCCTCCATCGTATCGTATTTCGGCTCTGCCAATAGTTGCATGATTTCCTCCGAGTAGCCTAAGGCCTTTGCCAGTTTCACATACGACTCTAAGGAAATGGAGTGTTTCAGTTCAAAGCGCTGAATGGACGATGCCGGCACACCGCTCATCTCCGCAAGGCTCTTTGTCGAGAGTTTCTTCTCCAGACGCCGCGCCTTCAGGTTCTCTGCCAACCGCTGCATGGTCACTTGTAGCGGATAAGGGTCAAACACATACCTCTTCTGCGTCATATATTGTACGTAATTATCGATAATGTAGATTTATACATCAAATATTATTCGTTGCAAAGGTACGAATATTTCCTGAAACCACCAAAAAAAATGCTATTTATTTCTTTTTTGGTGTCACGCTGAATCGGTAGGACAGGGAGAGGAGAACGTAACGACGCATGTTGTTGGTCCAATATTCCGTGCGGCCCTGTGCATTGACGTTGTATTGCCATTGCGACACCTGACCGAGCAGGTCATAGCCCTTCAGTTTGGCCACCCAGCGGCCTTGATGCCACGACTTGGTGAGTGTGGCGTCCCAATAGAGACGATTGTCGTTCATGTCGGCATCAGCATAGCCGCGATGCGAGTGCATCTGCAAATCGGTGTCGATGGTGAAGTTCCAAGGCAATTTGTAGTTGGCGTTGATGCCGTAGGAGAAGTCGTAGACGTCGGTGGGTAATTCAGTAACCTCGATATTACGATGAACATGCTGCCAGGCCATGTCGCCCTTCAGCGTGAAGCTGAGTTTTTCTTTCTGGAAACGTAGGTTGGGGGCATAGGAAAGACGGGTGGTGCTGACGAGGTTGCGCTGGGGCTCCGTATATCCTGTGACGGATGCCATATCCGTGGTTTGTCCGTAGCTGACATTGAGACTGTTGCTGAAGTGCCAGAATTTCTTCTTGTCCAAGGCGCGGCTGAATTCCACATAGCTGTTCATATTCCAGTTGCCGTTGACGTTCTCCGACCAGGTGGTGCGAACGCCTGTCACCGGGTTGTAGGTGTAGGCGGCGGTGATGGCGTTGTGCGACAGGTTCGCGTTCAACGAGACGGCGAAGTTCTGGTCGATGCTGTCCTTTCGGGCGGAATAGCGCGTGTTGAACCACCAGTAGGTCTGCGGCTTCAGGTCGGGGTTTCCCTTGCGGATATACAACGGATTGCTGGTCGTGGTGATGTCGACGAGCTGGCCAATGCTGGGTGTCGTAATGCTGTTCTGGACGTAGATCATGAACGTCTTACGATATTTGTCGAAGCTGGTGTAGTATTGCCCATAAATCTTCCAGTCGTTGTAGTTGCGGTTCATAGTGGTGTTCAGCACGTCGCTGTTGTAACTCATGTGCTTGCGACGGAAATTGCGGTCAATCATGAGGTGGAGATACTGGTAACCCTCGTTCTCCTTCGACTTGCTATAACCGAAGGTGCCGCCGACGTTGTAGGTGTTGATACGCTCACCCTGTTCCGACGAGTTAGGGGCGTCGAAGGCCATGGCCAGCGAGTCGGCCGTTACGGGTAGCATACCCATGTCGTGCGGTCCATTCACCGCCCAGTTGGGACCCAGCCAGTCCAGTCGGTAGTTATTGTTGCTGTTGTCGCTGTATTGGTAGGTTGCACCCACCCTCGGACTGAGGGAGAAGTGTTCCGTCAGTTGCAGGCGGTAGTCGAACTGACCGCTGATGTTGTAGTTCGTCGACGGACCGTTGCCATACTGGTTACGCTGGTCGACGGTGCCTGTATTAAATAAGGTATAGCGGTTCTGCGAGAAGTTCTCGTTATCCCACTGACGGCCTAGATAGCCGCTCATCTGGAACTCCAGCTGGTCGCCCCAGGGCAGTTTCACGTCGATAAGGTTGGTCATGTTCATGTTCAAGCGGTTCGACTTGTTCTGATTGCGGCTCACGGTGTGGTTCACGCTGTCTTTGAGAAACTGGTCGTTGGCAGTCAGCGACCAGCTGTTGCCGTTGCTGTCGCTGTGGCTATAGTCCATGTTGAACCATGAGTAGACGTAAATGGGTTTGCGGATATAGAACGTATTGCGGAAGTTCAGGTCGAAGGGGCGGCTATTGCTCATCGATTCCGATTTGCTGAAGGTGCTGGCTCCCGCCAGATAGTTCTCGCTCTCACTCTTGTTTTCGGAATGTATGTCCTGCCATTGCAGTTTGAATTCTACATCTTCGGTGACGCGTTCTTCGGGGGCATGCCACGACCACAGGCCGCCGATGCTCTTCACGTCGCGGTCTCCCGAGGCCTGCGTGCGGTCCCGTTCATTACCCTCGCGGTCGTAGTCGATGTATTCGTTCAGATTGTTCATACCACCGAACAGCACGGCACGGGTGCGGTCTGTGAATCGCATGCCGAAACCTTTCGTCTTATATCGCTTGTCGGTGCCATAGCCCGCCTCCAGCTGTGCCGATCCGCCCACGGTATATTCCTTTTTCAGTTGCACGTCCATTGTGAATTCCTTTTCTTCTTCGTCGCGGCCCAGAAATTCGCTTTTGGGTGTGCGCTTGTTGAACACTTGGACGTTCTTCACCGTATAGTATGGTAGGTTTTCGAGCATCATCTTGTTCTTTCCCTTGAAGAAGTCGGCACCGTTCAGCGTCAGATTCTCCACCTTCTTGCCGTTGACGTATATCTCTCCATTCTCCTTCAGCTCTACACCCGGCAACTGCTTGATGAGTCCGTCGAGCATGGAGCCCTCAGGAATGTTGAAGGCATCGGCATTGAAAACGATGGTGTCGCCCTTGTACACCATTTTTACTTTTGTGGCCTTAATCACTACTTCGTCTAGTTCGCCGCCGTCCTTGTCGTAGACGCGCTGGGTGCGTTTCATGCGGATGGCAGGAACTTCGAAACCGCGATTGCGGGCAATATGCTTGATTTCATAGTTCTTATAGGTAGTCTCGTAGTCGGGGTGTGTGGCTTTGATGATATATTTTGCGGGTTTGGCGGGCACCTCAATGCTCCAGCCCGTTGACGTAAAACCCTGCCAGCTGTCTTTGAATACCTGTGCGGAATCGGCAAATGTCGAGTCGGGCTTGAGCAGCACTACCTTTACGTCGGGGATGTGCGAACGGGTGAACGAGTCCGACAAATAGCCGTATAGGTAAATCTTCTTTTCTTTCTTTACCTTCACTGAGTCCTGCTGTTGGGTCTGTGCATGAGCACCCACAGCGACGAGGGCAAGGAGCAAGGTGATGATATACTGTTTCATTCCGTTATTTGATATGTTTCAATAATTATCTAATATCTGTTGAAGTTGTTCGCGCTGGCGTTGCTTCTTCGACTTATGCTTTGGGAAGATTTTTTGAACAACCCATGCGACGATGCTCAGAGGATTGACGCCAACCATCATGGCACCGCCCTTCTGCTCTTTGCGTTGTTCTTCGAGCCAATGACTCTGATAGGCCAGCCGCATATCGGTACGTAAGGCAGGAGTCATGATGGTCACTGAGACTGGCGAATGCTTAGGTTTCAGCTTTTGCGGATCAACGACAGGCAACTGCGGGGGCAACGGCTGCAGCTTAGAACTGTCATGGACTATATCCCTCTGTGGTTCGTTACGCAGCCACTCCTCATAGTCGTGCCTCACAGAGTCTGGCAGATGAATAGACTTCCTGTCATTGTCATTGGTCTGAGCCCATCCTGCCGTGCTAACGCACCAAAGGCATAGCGTAAAGAAGAATGCTGATAAATCAAAATCTTCCATGAATATTTCTCAATTATCTATTTCACGAAGGTACTTTTCTTTAGTAATCAGCGGTGTGTAGATGTATTGTTTGCCCTGCCCGTTCTTATGCTCCACGAACCCCTTGTATGTCAGCACCTTCAGAAATGTGGCAATGGTTGTGTAGGCCGGTTTCGGTTCAGGATAGTGTTCCAGAATATCGTTGACGCTGGCACCGCGCTGCATCTCCCAAAGGACGTTCATTACTAGCATCTCGCTCTTGGTTAGTGTCTGCTGTTTCATACTTTGTCTTTTCCGTTTTTGGCGGCAAAAGTAGTAAGATTTTGAAAATCCGATGTCTCAGTAATCACAAATAATGCTAAATATCCTTTTCTTTAACTTTCATTTTTAGTAATTCCGTTAGCGTTATTAGTTATTAACTACTTTGCTTTAGGGGAACCTGCATATATAGCAAGGACATGGGGCGCATCGCTGCGTCCCCTGTCTTTCCCGCGGTTGAATCAATATCTGTCATATTTAGTAATAATAGTCTTGATTATTCTACGACAACGCGTGGATGATAGTCGAAGAGGCGCTGGTTCTGGCGGAGTTCCTTGATGCTGAGGTCGGGCTTCACTTCACCACTCCAAGTGGCGAAATTGGCCTTGAAGGGTTCGCCCTCGGGGACGATGTAGGTGATGGTTTCGAGCGAAAGGGGTAGCGGCTCGAAGATAAGGACGATGGCGAAGTAGTCGCCGGACATGCCCTGCACCCAGAAGAGTGTGTCATCCGGATAGTCCATCACGCCCTTGCACTTGTACTGGTGACCCTGCTTGTCAATCAGTATCGTGTTGCCGCCACGGCCAAAATACTCACGACGCCAGTTCATCTCGGTGGCCAAAGCGACGTAGGTGGCATCTTGAGTAAGCCACATGGCCATCGTTCCCTCCTCAACGGGCTTGATGAGGTGGGCATCTTTGTACTCGGACCATGTGAAGAAGTTGTCCTTGTCGTAGTCCTTGGCCTCGACGATTTTGGTGGGATGGTGGAACTCGGGAATGTTGTCGTAATAGCTTATTGTACCCTCAACCACGTATTTTCCTTCTGGGCGACGGTTAATGACGACTTCCCTACCTCTCAACTGCCAGTTGGGCACGCCGTAGATGGCAACCTTCTTGGTGGTCTCGGGCAGTTTGGGGAAGAAAATCTTAAAGTCTGCAACAGCGCCCTTCTTGCCCTTGAAGGCAAAGCGCTTGTAGTAGCAGTCGGGCTCGGTGCGGCGGGCACGATAGCTGATGCCGGTCTCTTTGTCGAGCAGGCAGCCTTCTTCGTCGGTCAGCCAGAAGTTGTCCACGATATCGGCAGGCATCTTCAGATAGCAGTGCAGCACGGTCTCACCATTTTCCTCAGTCAATCGCCAGGGCAGCGGCGTGTATGAATTACCTTCGACATTGAGCATATCAACAAACAAAGCATCAACGTCAGGGTCTTTGACTGTCGGCACGTTGTCGACCACCAAGCCGGAAGGCTCAAACCAGTCGTCCTTCTCGGTTCTGGGCCAGAAGGCAGTCGTCTTCTTGGTCTTCTTGTCAAAGGCTGTCGAAGGCACCGGTATCCAATATCCATTGCTTTGGGCCAGGACGCTCACATTCTTATCTTGTGCCTGCACGGTAAGGCAGGCTATAGCCATGAGGCTAAGGGTTACAATACGTTTCATAACTTTTTGGTTTTTGCGTTAAAACTATTTTGATACATGAGCTCATCGCGATATTGTTGGTAGCAGGCCGACGACTCTTTCACACCAATGGGCGCTTGGGTCGAGTAGAACAGGATGCAGCCGTTGATACGCTCGGCTATCCAGCGGTACTGCAACTGGCGGCGCATGTCCTTCAGTTCGAAGAAGAACTGCTGCTGTGAGAAGTTCAGGTGATAGCCCGGCGTCTTCGAATTGTACCAGCAGGCCACCTGCAACAGTCGGTTGAAGAGATTGATGTCGTCCTTATCTGGGAACACGTAAACGCTGGACACCACGCTACTGTCTATGGGCTGTGAACACGTCAGTTCGCCCTGCTTCACCTTGTGATATTCTGCCAGCTTGGTAATGAAGTCGTCCACGCGAGCCGGGTCTTGGTACGGAATGGTGTCCTTCGTCAAGTCGTTGGAGGCGTAGTGGATGTTCGGGTCTTGGGAGGCGGATGTTTTTCCGTAGGGAGCGGAATCTTTTTCCGTAGGGAGCGGACTCTCAGTCCGTGGCGTACGGACTGGAGCCGCGATAGTATGCCCAGAATCCGTCTGAGGCGTCGAGGGCTTTGGAGTAGGCTCGGGAGTGGGCTCTGACGTTACCTTAGGTAACGGAGCCTGTTGCTTTTGATAACGTGCCGTGTTACCTAAGGTAACGTCGCTTGTTACTACTGGCTCCTCAAATTGGTAGTGCAACCCTATACCTATTATTAATAAGAAACAGGCTGCTGCGGCCACCCAGCGCCAAAGCGGGCGTTGCTTGCTTTCAGCTGTTTTTGCGCTGGGAACACGCTGTTCGCTGACGATGCGGTCGAACTCCGCCGTTTCGTCCTCCGCGAGCCAGGCGTCCAAGTCGTATTCGCGCTTGGGCATATCGGCCAGCAACTGGTCCAGTTTCTTTTCCATATCTTCGTTCATAGGATACCTTCCTTTTTGAGTTGTTCTACTATTTTGCTTCGCGCTACGCTTACCACGTGACTGACCGAGCGAGGCAACAGCCCTGTGACGGCAGCGATCTGCGGTATGTCCATTCCCATTTCCTGACGCATTCGGAAGAGTTGCTGTTCCTGGGGCGAGAGTGTGCGGATGGCCGCTTGCAGCAGTCGCTGGTTGTCGTCGTCAGCCATCGGTTGTCCTTCGTCCGACAATATCCTGCTGCCTTCTTCTATGCTCATCATGCCGTGTTTCTGGCGTCGTCGCCATTCACTTACGCAGACGTTCTTCGTCATTCGGATGAGCAGTGCCTCGGCATAGTCCTCGTCGTTTACCCTTTCGCGCAGCAACCAGAGACGGAGTAGTGCCTCCTGAACTGCATCGGCAGCCTGTTCGTCGTTTCGGAAGAACGTGCCCCCCAGCTTCACTAACCTAGGGCGCATCCGCTGCGCAATCTCTTCGTACTCTATGGTTGTCATACACCCTATAAACGCAAAAGCCCCCGCCATGTTGAAAGCGGGTACTCCATTTTAACAGTTTTTATTATTTCAAGACTTTACGGCCATTGTTGATATAGATACCTTTACGGGGCATTGTTGTTTTGCGGCCCGGTCTTCTCGGCCTTTCGCACGGTATCTGACTTTTCTGAGTTTTTTTTCGTAATTTTGCCATCAGAGATGGCGAACTTACTTCGTCTCGGCAAAAAAAAGAGTAAATTCTTTTGTTTTGCTCTCGACTTTCCGTAACTTTGCAATCTGAAAGAGCAATTAATTTGAGTTATGAGTAATCTTGTTGAAAAGTGGAAGGCGTTTTGTGAGTGGCAACGGACAGTAACTTCCCTGATACTCCTGACCACAGGTACAACAGCGGTGATGCTCTCACGTTCTTTGGTGTCTATAAAGACAATGTTTCCGATGTAGCCTATCTCTTGTGCATCATACCACTGAAGCAATTGTCTGGCTTCAAGTGGTGGAGAACCAGTCTTTACGTGATTCTTTCCTATCTGGCTGCCCTTGCCATATTGTTTGCTGTAATGTTGGCAGCTGTCGAAATACAAATCCTTCTGGAATCATTGTAAAAACTGGGCTCGCATTTAAATTACTGTAAAGCCGCAATCTGCTCAGGGGTCAGCTTGCCGGAGTCAATATATGACTGTTTGATGGCATAGATCTTCTGCTGCAAGTCTTCAGTCATCGTGTAATCCCACAGCTTGGCTTCTTCGTTGGTCACGCGCTTGCCGCCGTTGTTGTGGCTGTTGTCAATACAGTAGAACGGCATATCGGGATGATGCTCTTCGATGTATTCCACCCTGCCTTGGAACTGTGGGAATACCGAGATATAGGCCTCACAAGTCACGGCACGGTTCGAACTGATCAGTCGCTCCATGCAGTTGGTATAGCCCGTCTCGGCATCGTTATAGACATAAATCAGGGACGACACAAAACCCTTCTTGTCCATATCCTCCACCACCCCGTCGAAGTATTTCACGTTGTTGTAGGCACCTTCGGAAACCACGCCAGCATCTTCGACCAACTTCTTCAGGTCGGGATTGTTGTTGATACTGGTCGTCTTGCCGCAGCCGTACATACCCATCGTGAAGAGGATGGTCTTGTTATTCCTCTCGGCGGCACGGTCCATCAGACGAACCAGCACCACGCTGTCTATCAGCCAGCCGGCCTCCCTGTAGTCGAACACGTTCAGGCGCGTATAGCCGATGCAACTCAGCAGGTCTCTTGTCATGTCGGGGTCGAGCAGATTGCCGCAGCTGGTCAAATATACGTTCACCAGCGAGTCCAGATGATCTCTTGTCCACGCCACGGCAGCTTCGCCTGTGAGGATGACAGGCTGCGCCGGTGATGGAGGAACTAAAGTGTCGTCTTTGCTACACGATGTCAGGGCCGACGAGCTGCTGATTATCAGGACGAGGGCCAACATCCATAATTGGATTGTCTTTATTGTTTTAGTTTTCATTGCTTTATTGATTTGAAGTATTTAGGTTTCCATTAATTATTCGCCCGAATCACGCATCCAAGCCGTCACAGACTGTCCCATGCGCTGCTTGAAAGCGAGTGTGAAGGTGCTGTAGCTGCGGTAACCGCACTCATGAGCCAGCTGTTGGGCGGTGAAAGAGCGATTGGCAGCGACAGCCTCACGATAGAGACTGACGAAGTGATTGATGCGCAGGTCGTTGATATAGGCATTGTAATTGGTGTCCTGACTGGAGAAATACTGGCTGAGATAGCGACGGTTGGTTCCGATAATCTGAGCAAGCTGGGGGAGAGTAAGGTCGTGCTGTAGGTAGAACTGCGTATCTATGCAATGCTGCTGTAGTAATTCGCCAATTTTTTCGTAGATAGTTGGTGAAAACGTATTGTCTTCTATGTCCTCTGTGTCTGTCTCATTAGCAGGAAGGCTCTGCGCCAGGGGAATGCTCAGGTCGCTCAGCGTCTCTACGCGCCATAGGAGATAGAATATCAGGAAGAGTCCGAACACCTGGATGATGTACTCGTACACCATGTCCCCGTATCCCGCCACGTAATAGCCGAACATGATCATCATGAAGGCCAGCACCAGGAAACTCTGCCATACTTCCTTGTGCTCCAAATCAGCGTAGTTGTCGCGCAGCCAGCGTCCGTACTGCCGCACGGCGCCCACCAGATATACCGTGAAGCCTATAAACGTCAGCAGGAAATAGCCGCGCACCCAAGGCAAAAGGGCATCGCTACGGGTGATAATGCACACAATCATTCCCACCGCGAGCGGCGCCACCATCACGCCGATGGGCCACAGCGGCCGGCGCCGGTCCTGCAGCATGCAGAGCATGACGCCGAGAGCCAGGGGGATTGTCAATATACAGTCGAGCAATGCGCCTATGAGCATGCTCACCATGGCAGCTTCGCGCGAGTCGAGCACGTTGGCCGGCAGGTACCACAAATGACCTATGGCCAGGACGGCAAAGAATACTGCCGTCCACCGCCGCAGTCGCACTGGCGGCGTGATGTCGGCGGCAAAAGCGTTGCCCCGCCGCAACAGCAAGTAAATACTTGCCAGTGCGTTCATCGCTGTCACGATGAAATAAAGGATGATATACAGCGTATCTTCCCGAATCTGATCGTACATAATGATATAGCGTTATTTGTCATGAAACAGGATGCTCTTCATCATGAGCACTCATGTTCTTGATAAACAGATTGACAAGATGCTTGGTGATAAAGGTTTTCCTGACGATATGGCGCGCCCTGTCTGCTAATGAGCTCTTGCCGCCAGATGGCTTAGCCGCCTCTGCTTCTGCCACTTGCTGCTCGCGCTGGTCAATCTTAGCACGCATGCTCGCTGGAGCGTGATTATAAAGGAACGTGTAGCATGGCCCGGCAGCCTTCATAATATATGGCGTGAGGAAGGTGGTCACCACACTGGATGCCACGATGATAGGATAGATGATAGGATTGAGCACTCCCAAGCTGGTTCCCAGTGACGCGATGATGAACGAGAACTCGCCAATCTGGACGAATGAGAAGCTGGTCAGCATCGAGTCGCGCATCGTCTGACCGCCCCACCAGCAACCCAAGGTGCCAAAGAGAATCATTCCGACAACAATTACCAGGCTAACATAGACGATGCTGATCCAATATTCCGCCAATGAAGCCGGATTAATCAGCATGCCCACGGAGATGAAGAAGATAGCCGCAAAGACATTCTTCAGCGGTGTCATCAGTTTCTCGATACGGTGCGACTCCATGGTCTCGGCAAGGATAGATCCCATCACGAAAGCACCGAGAGCACTGCTGAACCCTGCTTCCTCAGCCGTCAGCACCATACCCAGACACAGACCCAGGGCGAGGATGATCAGCGTCTCGTCATTCAAATGTTTTTTCAATATGCGTATCAGTGTCGGGATAATCAGTATTCCGCAGACGAACCATGCCGCAAGCGTAATGGCCAGATCGAGCACCTTGCTGGCCAGCTCGGCACCCTCGAACTGATGGCGGATGGCAATGCTGGAGAGTAATACCATCAGCACCACAGCCACCACGTCTTCCACGATAAGTATGCTGGTCGCTCCCTTGACGAAACGCTCCTTGCTCAACCCCGCCTCGTCAATGGCCTTCATCACGATAGTGGTGCTCGACATACAAAGCATGCCCGCCAGAAACAGCGAGTTGACCATGTCAAAATCAGCATCCACTCCCACGAGGTAGCCAAAAATCATCATACCGCCGATGATGGTCAGCGCACCTATTGCCGCCACCTTGCCGCTGCTGATGAGGTTCTTCAGGCGAAACTCCAGACCGATGCAGAACAATACAAACAGTACACCGATGTCGCCCCAAGCCTTCACATTGGCCTCATTCACTAAGGTCTCGCCAAACAGATGCGGACCTACCAAGACACCTGCAACGATATACCCCAGCACCACAGGCTGCTTCAGCAACTTAAACAGAATACTGACTACAGCTGCTGTTATCATCAAAATGTATAAATCCTGTACCATATTTATTCATTATCTTGCATATCATGCTGCGAAGATACGAAAAATCTCCGACAATCTCTACTTTTTTCACTATTTTTTATTAATCACGACCTTTTTACCATTCTTCGGCAAAGAAAAAGAGTAAATTCTTTTGTTTTGCTCTCGACTTTTCGTAACTTTGTAATCTGAAAGAACTATTATTTGATTTATGAGTGGTATTATTGAAAAGTGGAATGCGTTTTGTGAGTGGCAACGACGTCCCCCTCAGTTGATTAAAAAGTCGGATGAGCCGCATCACTGTTACACCTGTGGTGAGGAGTATCATGGAAACTATTGCCCTCAGTGCGGACAGTCGGCCAGGATAGGACGCTACTCGTTTAAAGCCGCCCTGCTGCTGTTCCTTGATGTCTGGGGGATGGGCAATCGTGGCATGTTCCGCACGTTGCGCGACCTGATTCTGCGTCCTGGCTATATGATTCGCGACTACATCTCGGGCATGCAGATGGCTTACTTCCCGCCGTTCAAGCTGCTGTTCCTGCTGACGGCACTCTTGCTGATCGTGGACTCCGGAGTCAATCTGAAAGGCAAAAACCGTTACGACAAATCAGATAAAGAGCAGATTGTTAAGGAATCTGACGACTCCGTTGTAAAGAAGCAGGCAGATATGACGTACAATGATTACTGCGAAAAGCTCACGCAGGAGTTTAAAACTCTTTCTGAGAAAAATCCATCCCTCTTTTGGCTGCTCTTGCTGGTGGTGCTGTCAGTACCCCTTTATCCGTTGTTCCGGAAGAGTCCCGCCATCCCCGACCTGCGCTTTTCAGAACTGCTCATAACATTGGTATATACCTACGACATGTTTGCCATTTACAACATCATTTTCAGTTTCCTTTGCATACCTAATGGCATTGATGATGTTATCTGGCTATTGCCCGCCATCCCGCTGAAGCAGTTGTCTGGCTTTAAGTGGTGGCGAACCATTCTCTACTTGCTTCTATCCTATATAGCTATGTTTACAATAATTATTGGTATGGTGTGCGCTATTGCCGCTATACTATATTATACGTAGAAAACTATGATGAGAAAAAGATACCGCCCGAAAGCCAATAGTCGACATTCGGGCGTTCTCCTCTACGTTCTTGGGACCCTCGGTGTTATAGCTGATGATGACACCTGTGTCGCTCTCGCCGGTAGCGAACTTCAGATACGGGTAGTCTTCAAGGTCTTTTTTCGTGATGGAGAAGCCTATGGGATAGGCGGCAACCATGCGCTGGTAATAGTCCTGGTGTTCCTTGAAGTAGTTTTTCAGCACATACCTGAGCATGGCCGAACCCTGACTGTGAGCTGCGAGGATGAACGGACGGCCGTTGTTGCACTTCTCGAAGAAGTAGTCGAGTGCGGTTTTGATGTCGGTATAGGGTACATCAGCAAGTGCAGGGTCAAGGCTTCCGTATTTCTGCGTAACTTCCGCTGCATACTTGATGCCAATCTGGCGGTACAATGGTACAAACACGTTGCACGACTCTTCGAACACGCTCGCATTCGTCTCATATTCACCTGATGCGCGAATCATCATCTCGAGATTGTGGAGATTCGCAAAGTTGGGAGCTCCCTCTTCGAAGCTCGACTCGATGTACGACGTCGAGTAAATGTAGAATGCATCAACATCTTTGGTGATTTTCGGAAACGAAATCCAGTTGTCTATGTCGCTGTAGTCGGTAAGTTTCTCCGTTACAGGTTGTGACGGATTATCGTCGTTCGACGAACATGCTGTAAATACGCTTGAGCCGCAAGTCAGGATGGCGGCAAGCATCCATTTTTCTAAATTTCTCATGATTACAATATTTATTAGTTACACAATAATTAGTTTTAGGATAACTTCTGATTGTGCAAATTTAGTTATTGCCCTTTGAAATTACAATAGTCAAAGGGCAATAAACAGTAAGTTTTGATAATTCAGAAGCGGAATTTTACGATTCTGAAGTTCCAGCGTTACGCATCCACTCTGTCGCAGTCATTCCCATGCTCTGCTTGAAAGCTGCATTAAATGTACTATAACTGCGGTAGCCACTCTCTAAAGCCAACTGCTGGATGGTGAAAGAACGCTGAGTGTCTAAAGCCTCGCGATAGAGACTGACAAAATGTTTGATGCGCAAATCGTTGATATAGGTATTATAATTCATATCCTGACTGGAGAAATACTGGCTGAGATAAAGACGGTTGGTGCCGATGGACTTGGCAAGTTGGGCAAGGGTCATGTCGTGCTGTAAATAGAGTTGCGTATCTATGCAACGCTGCTGAAGCAACAGCCCGATATTCTTGGACATGCCAGGCGGCAAAGCCGGGCGATTACAGGTGGATAATGAAAGGTCATTGTCTCCTGCTTTCTCGGTGGTGGGCATTTCTGCTGCCGTATCATTCACGGGGATGCCCAGGTCGCTCAGCGTTTCTACCCGCCACAAGAGATAGCCGAGAAGCACGATGTAGAACACCTGATAGGCGTAATGGAAAAGCGGGACATTGCCTAAAAACGGATAGAAAACGAACAACAGCAGGATGAACGCCAGTACCACGAAAGTCTGCCACACCTCCTTGTGCTCCAAATCGGCATAGTTGTCGCGCAGCCAGCGCCCGTATTGTCTTGTCGCGCGTACCATATATATCACGATACCTACGCACAACAGCAGTAGATAGACATATAGCATCGGAACAACAGTATAACTAAGGGTGGCAATGTTGAATACCGCTCCTACAACCAACGGCACGATCATCAAAGCAATAGGCCACAGTGGCCGCCGGCGGTCTTGCAGCATGTTGAGCATGACGATGATGACCAAGGCCACAACTACGCTGTCAAGCAGTCCGCCTATAAGGTCGGTTATCATGATATCCTCAATGGAGGTAAGAAAGAATATCTGCATATACCACAAGCGACACAAGGCGGTGGCGGCAAAGAAGGCAGCAGTCCATCGGCGCAAGCGTACTGGCGGCGTGACGTTAGGGGCAATAGCGTTAGCCCGACGGAACAGCAGATAGCAGCAAGCTACCAGAAACAGTGCTGACACTACGGCATATAACATGCCAAAGAGAGTATCGTTCCGGATCTGATCGTACATGAATTATTACCTTGTTAAAGTTTCTGGCTGCGAAGGTACGAATAAAATTCGAGCCCACCAAACGATGAGCCCGATTTTTTGTTTGCTTTCGGCAAGTTGCACCCACTGCTGTACCCTGCCATACCTTGGCTTTCGCACAAATATCGACGAGCAACATTGAATTTCGCCAGATAACACAGATTTTGCAAAACACTATTCATCCATTCATTATTTAAGATAAGTTACTCATTATCAATGCGTTGTAGAATGAATAGTGGGAATGAATAGTGATTTGACTATTCATTATTTCGTGGTTTTAGCCGAAATTCTGCTGTTTTCGCTGAATGACGCAAAGGTGTTTCGTAGTTATAAAAACGTCAGAAACACTTTGTCACAAAAGCAGTGACACTTTGTTACGAAGGCAGTTACAAAGTGTTACGATAATCTTTGTTATTGCGTAACTTACTATAATTCAAGCAGTAAGTTACTTTTCAAGCCGCAAAAGGACGATTTTAAACGTGAAAAATGAATAGTTAATGAATAGTTAGACACAACTATTCATTATGTAACTATCTATATATAAGCGGTTTAGCCAATATGATGAATAGATGAATAGTGTTTATAAACTTTTCTAAGAATGAAATTTTTAGTATCACATTTTTATACACGTTTCCCTCTTCCCACAATAATATCGCCCCACAGCCTTGATTCGACAAGGCCGTGGGGCGATGGGGATGTTCTGTTATCTATGTCCTCTATGTCAGGGGATGAAGTCCCCTGCCATACCTGCCATACCTGGTGTAAGACATAACCAAAGGAATTTGCTTTTTTCGTTAGAATCTAAAACCAAATGAAGTGTTGATGAACCAGTCGTTCAGATATCCGGAGGTGCTGTCGTGATGATAGCGGATATTGTTGAACTGGCCGTAGGCATTGAGGTAGAAGCGGTCAAAACTGTAAGTCAGCGACATGCGTGCATCGAAACCGATGCTCAGTCCGCTGTTGAATGTCTTGTCGCCCACGTGTTGTATACGTATATTCTTATAGTACCATTCATCCCATTCATCGAAGGTAATATCCTTGTCCCAGAAGGTGGGGTCTTCCATCAGCTCCTCCATGTTGGTGGTATAGCCGTAGGCCTTGAGCTTGTTGATGAAGGTCAGCATGGGCATGAACATGACGTTGACAAGCAGTCCGCGTGTGGGAACCCAGTTGTAGGCATAGCCAACGCCAACACTGCCCTGCCAGAGTTTTACCTTGCCCAGTCCGTCCATCAGATATACTAGGTCGCCATTGGTGTCGGAAGCATAGTCGATACTCGTATAGTTGTACATGAATCCGGCCATGATTGAACCCGCCGAGCGCTTCTGAATGGCCGACTGGTCGTAGGCTGCGGAATAGGAGAAGCGCTTGCCGTTGAACATATAGTATCCGTCGGCGATGACCGTTTCCACACTGATGGGGTCTGTCATCTCTATGTCGTTCCATGCTTCCATTTCAGCCTTTGTCAGAAGTTCGCTGTTCAGGTTGAAGTCCGGGCTGCTGTTCTCGAACGAGCGGATGCGCACATTGATGCCATAGGAGCCGCCCGTGGCACCGAACGTCAGATTGCTACCCTTGTCACCACCGACATTCACCGTATAGCCCAGACCATAGCCCCGATAGCCTACCCACAGACCCAGATACTGCGAGGGCGTCGTCTTCAGGTGCGGCCTGGCACTATATTCCTGACCGGCTATGGTTCCCTGCGTATGCATACTCACAATGGTCTGGTTCACATTGCCTCTCAGGATGACCTGCCAAGGTTTCTCCGGAGCATCGATATAGTTTCGGTCGACGCCCTTGACCGCCATGGAGTCAAGCTTGGTGCCCACCTTCTTGAGGAAAGAAACCAAGCCCCCCTGTGCCATCGTCTGGCCGCAGAAGGTAATGCCAATAACGAGTATGATGTACCTTATTGGTTTCATTGATATATCGGCGCTTGGGTGACGGTGGGGTCGGGGTCGAAGTGACTATGGTATTCGATGCACAGCTTTTTATAATAATCGCGCGTGGCTTCGCTGGTGGTGTCTGCGCGGATGATTTCATAATAGTAATGTGAGAGTCCGGGCTCAACCCCACTTTCTGTATGGATGACGTTGTAGAGCGAGTCGCCCAGCACGGGACGGCAGACGTCCTCGGGATTTGCTGCATAGAAATTACGATAGCTCTTGACCTGTATCTCGGTATACAGGTATTCGAACTTCAGATTGAAGAGGTCGCCCCAATAGCCGCGGTCGCTGGTCTGGTGCTTGTAACGGCCGAAGATATTTTGCTCGGTGGCCGTCGTTTTCACGTCGTCGATGACGATGAGTAGCGAATCATACTCGCAGAGAACGGTGGTGCGTGCCAGATCCTTCAGTTCGAAGGGACGGCTATTATCGGTACGGCATTTGCGCTCGGTACTCTCACGGGTCTTGTAGTTCAGAGGCGTGGTCTTTCCGTTGTGGCGTTTAGCCACCTCTTCGGCAAGTTGCTGCGTCGTTGGGCCATAGACTTGCGCCCACGCCATAGCCTGATCCAGTTCTTCCTGGAATTCTTTTTCTGCTTGCTGTTCCGCGTTGTTGTCGTCGTCTTTGCTACAAGAGGTAAACATGATGCCGCAGGTGAGGATGGCGGCGAGCATCCATAATAGTCTGATTTGTTTCATATGCGCTATTTTAAGTCGATACTGAAAGCTATAATGACAATTGCTGCAAAAGCCAGCAAAAGACTTATGATGACAAAAGGAATGAAGGCTGCGACCAGTCGCCAGATGGTGCTGAAGTAGCTATAGCCCGACAACTGCTTGATGGGAATAATGGCTAGCAGCAGGCTCAGCAAATCGTAGTAGATTTCCGCCTTCACGCTGAAGCACAGCAGTGAGGGAATGATGCCATAGATGAGAATCATATCGGTGATATAGACCATCGCCACGAAGCACTCCGAAAGGCGTAAGTCGGGTATGGAAGGACTACGGCGGAACAACAGGTAGAGCGGCAGTGAGAAGAGCAGCAGGCCAGCGAGCACCAACAACGAACTGTGCTGTTCAATCCAATCACCGACTTCACCTGATCTTCGTTCATACTCTTGTTTAAACCTCTCCTTCTTTTCCTCTTTAGTAAGCGGCTTGCCTGTCTTCTTCTCAACCTTCTCCTGCGCCTCAGTCTGCTTTTTTTCATCCACTTTTTCATCCTCAGACATTGTTACTTTAGGCTTAAAGCGAGAAAAGATTTGCTCAGTCTCCTTTTCATTCTGTTTGTCGCGATTGACAAACTGAATGTTCAAGCCCGAATCGACCACCAGCCACAGAGCTAGGAGCAGGAAGAACATCTTGAAGGGTGGGAAGTAGGCCATCTGCATGCCACGGAGATAGTCGCGGATCATGTAGCCTGGACGCAGTATCAGGTCGCGGATGCTGCGGAACATGCCACGATTGCCCAAGCCCCAGACGTCGAGGAACAGTAGGAAGGCATTCTTGAACGAGTAGCGCCCTATCTTTGCCGACTGACCGCAACGGGGACAGTAGTTGCCTTCGTAGTGCGTGCCGCAGGTTGCACACTCGTGCTGTTCCTCAGAGAGCGGTGCTACCTGATGAGGCTCCAGTTTCCACTCCCTGTATCGCTTGTATCTATTGTGCAGATTCTTCATTCATTGCATATTTTGCATGCAAAGGTAGCAAGTTGTTTTGAAATATGCAAGAAACCAACCAAGCAATTTTAAATATCTCACCATTGATGAGCATTTAGTCCGTCCCTACGGACTGCGAGTCCGCTCGGGTCGGACTGCGAGTTCGCACGCTACGGACTAAAAGGACGTTCGTAGTCAAATAGTAAAAATACTTTTGGAGTAACAAAAAATACTTTCGGAGTAACAAAAAATACTTTCGGAGTATTTTAATTTCTATTCGGAGTAAGTGTGCACAAACGGGGTCGGTTCCGCTGTGCACACCTTGACTAACTTAAAATATACTTCTCGGCATTCAGGTGGAAGAGTTTTTCTTTCTCCTCTTCCGTCAGATCGAGCGTCTTCACGAACTTCATCATGTTTGCCAGACACTCGTAGGGATAGTCTGAGGCGAAGATGATGCTGTCGATACCAAATGCCTTCTTGGTGCACTCAAAGGTGTTTTTAGACATGATGCCGCTGGTTGTCATCACTACGTTCTTGTTCTGGAAGTAGTAAGCAACCGTGTGCTTCATCTTCACCTCGTCGTCCTTAATCCATGCAAAGCGGTTGTCCACCCTGTCGATGATGAACGGGAAGTATTCGCCACAATGGCCGAGAATCATTCTCAGCTTGGGGAACTTGTCGAAGGTGCCGTTCAGAATCAGTCGCAGCGACGTCTTCATGGCATCCAGTCCGAAGCCGAGACCGGGCGAAGAAT
>JAEEGG010005161.1_pt1 | contig 31204 bp, 40 predicted proteins | sample 9134161 | NCBI WGS metagenome assembly JAEEGG01 (sample SAMN16246543, study PRJNA631951) | gut metagenome | biome: gut microbiome; feature: rumen; material: CR-attached | host: Bos | place: Iran: Karaj | collected 2018-10
CATTGTCTATCTCATCGGTGAACTTGAGGAAACCGGCATTGAGCCACGGCAGGACGGATGTTTTGTTCCAGCCCTCGTTGGAGTTAAGACTGCGCTCGTGGTAGCCGCGTTTTGTCTTGTAGTAGGCGTGGTACTGCTGTACGAACCACGGCATATCGGTCGGGTCTTCCACCACGCCGCCGGCACGCTCGTAGGAACCACTCTGACAGTCCTTCAGACGCTGCTCAGCCAGAGCTTTACGCATCTCGTTACGTGCCTCTTTGCTGTCGCCGTCGTCGTGATAGCCGTTCTGCGATACACGGCTCATGTCGTACATCGTCGTCGCCACGGTAGCCTTTATACGCGGATCGAGCGCCGCTGCGTTGAGGGCTATGCCTCCCCAACCACACACGCCGAGGATGCCGATGCGCTCAGGGTCAACGTTGTCCTGCAAGGATAGGAAGTCAACGGCAGCGCTGAAGTCTTCCGTATTGATGTCGGGCGATGAAACATAGCGTGGTTCGCCACCGCTCTCACCAGTATAGGACGGGTCGAAAGCGATAGTCAGGAAGCCGTGCTCAGCCAGAGTCTGGGCATACAGTCCGCTAGATTGCTCCTTCACTGCGCCAAACGGGCCACTGACGGCAATTGCAGCAAACTTTTTGTCTCCTTGTCTCCCTGTCTCCTTGTCTCCTTTCGGAATGTACATGTCGGCTGCGAGTTCGATGCCGTAGCGGTTCTTGAACGTGACCTTCTTGTGGTCCACCTTGTCGCTCTGTGGGAACACCTTGTCCCACTCCTGAGTCAGTTGTAATGTCGTATTCATACCTTCTTCGTTTGTAGTTTGTTTGTTCTCGTTGCAGGCCGTGAGCGTTATGCCCATCAGCACTGCGGCTAATAATACTTTTTTCATATCCTTTGTTTATACATTCTTTCCTAATTCGTATGCTTCCTGCAGTTTGGCATTGCCCTCAATCTCGCGTGCATCGTTTACGCCGCCACAGAATAGAGTGCCGGCCAGACGCGACTTCGGATAGCAGTCAATCCAACCAGTCAGACCTGCCTCGGCCCTCTTTGGTGTCTGTTCCTCGTCCTCGGCTGCAGTAGTCAGCAGATAGACGTCACGGAACTGATAATCCAGTTCATACATAGCGTTCATGCGATCTATGAGTGTCTTCATCTGGCCGCTCATCTCGTAATAGTAGATGGGAGTAGCCCAGCAGATGACGTCGGCCTGAAGCACTTTTGCCATGATGTCGTTCACGTCATCGTTGATGACACAACGCCCCAATTTCTGACAAGCCAAACAGCCCTTGCAGAACTGAATATTCTTGTCTACAAGCAAAATCTTCTCAACTTCGTTTCCGGCAGACTTGGCTCCTTCAACAAACTTGTCAGCGAGCATATCGCTGTTTGAACCGCGACGCAGGCTCGTAGAAATCACAATAACTCGTTTCATAAAATTACTTTTTTACCATTTCTAATGAATATTCCTTTGTTTGGGTTCTCTACTCTTTGACCATTCAGCGTATAGAACACACCGCGTTCTGAATTGGAGCGGACATTGCTGATTCCCGTTGTATTGCTAAGCGACAGGGTGACGGTGATGTTGCTTTCGCCAGCTTTGAGGAACGTACGAAGTTCGCTCTCCGACAGGCCGTCGATCTTGCCCAAACGGGTGTAGCTCCACGAGTTCGTGCCGTAGAAGATACAGATGTTTGAACCGTTGTAAAGAATCACATCACCAGGCTGCGCATTAATCTGCTCGTTGCTTGTGGGCAGCGAGAAGCCCAATGCTCCCCAAATCTCAAAGCCCCCGCTGCTGTTCAGCGTCACAGTTACGGGAGCCTGCTGCAATTTCTCAACAAGTGTCTTTGTTGCTTGATTATCGACGAGTGTCACAGCCTGTGTCTGTCCGTCGATAGTGATATACATCTTGCTCATAGTAGTTTGTTTTCCTGCGAAATTCAATGTTGGCAGCCAGTCCTGTATCAGCGAAGTACGATTGCTGTGGTTGCTGGCATTGATCCAGAGCGCATCACCCATCCATGTGCAGTCTGGAACCAGTCGCTTAGCATCGGCCACCACGCCGCTGATGCCGCTACTGTGACTCGACACAATCAGCGCCACGTGCTTATCTGCCATCTGCGAACCATAATTAAATAGGTACGTCTGCATGATGGCCGCCATCTGGCTCCACCACAGTGGCGTCACGATGATGATGTTCTGATACTGCGAGAGGTCGGTGATGCTCACGGGGTCAATAGCTGGATAACTCGCTGCATCATTAGGATTGGCTTTAATAGCATTCAGCAACTGTGTGCCGATGGCATAGTTATTTGCCTCGTACTTCTGCGTCTTGTCGGCAGGCTCTATGCGCATTACGTCAGCCTGAATCTGAGCCGTCAACGACTCCACAATCTGCTGGCAGTTGCCCGTATAACTATAATACACCACCAGCGTCTTGCCAGCCTCCTGCACGGTGGCGGCCTTTGCCTCGTCGTCCTTCGTGCAGCAAACCATCAGGAGCGACATCAAAATCAATGTAAAATTCTTCATCTTCATTACGTTTTGAAATTTGCTGCAAAGGTACGTACTATTTTCTATATATCGACTACCCAAATCTTGGAAAGAAATACCAATTTTACGGAAGATGCTGCGAAGATACGAAAAAAATCCCAAAGCAACTCTTTTTTGCCTTGGGATTTAATAATTATTGAGAATCCTTGGGACTTCTCACAAAAAAAGACATTGCCTTTCGGCGATGTCTTCTTTCGAGGGTGCCCGGACGGACTCGAACCGTCGACATTCAGAACCACAAGCAATCTATCAGATTCTTCGGATTCCCCTGTGTGAGTCGAGGTTTGCCGCTTTTTCAAAAATCGGGTTTGCGTCGATTTTGCGTCGATTTCGGCATCCAGTTAATTATTTCAATGAACTCTCGTATTTCTTCCTGAGAATTTTCTCCAGTTCAGCCTTATCAAATTTTTCGGACTCTAGCAAGGATAGTACACGATCCATCTGCTCCTGAGTCTTGGCGACCAGACTGTGCGACTTGGAGATTTCATCCACCAGCTTGTCGATGGTGTTTTCTGTCCTGCAGATACCGTCAACGAGCTTTTCAATGGCAGAAGGAATTGCCTCCTTCTTCTGCTCGTCTGCCGGTTTCTTCTCTTCTTCCTTCACCCTCGGCTCGCACAGCATTTCGCCGTTGCCAGTCAACAGCCAGGTCTCATCAAGGTCGTTATAATAAGCCAGAATCTTAGCTATAGCCTTCTTTGAAAGGTCACGTCCTTCCTTTCTGGACTTACCGATTGAACCTACTGACAAACCAAGCTGGACTGTGACGCGATTGTCGTTCAGTCCCTTCTCCTTCATGTAAAGGTCAAATCTGTCAATTACTCTCATAGAATAGTAAAACTATGTTAAATTCAATGTTAAAATATTGATTTTTGCAAGAAAGCTCTTGTGGGATATAGAATTAAGTTCTACCTTTGCAGCCGTTTTCAAGATGCGCACCCTGCGAGAGCTACTTGTTTTGGGTGCAAATATACGAAAAAAGATTGGATTTCAAAGAAAAATGGATGTTAAATTATTGAATCTTGCAGAAAAAATTGAGGATTTGCGTCGATTATGCCTCAAAAAAGCCTCTTAGAAGGCAGAAAAATAGCGTCGATTCTTTGAAAAACTAAGCCTGAACCACAATCGGGCAAAGGATAACAGTATTGAACAATGAGAATTAGTTTGAATGAATTAAGAAACATTATCTCCACCTCTGCCGACCTCGGCGTTCAGAGGTATCTTAGGACACTGGATCCTGAGAATGACAGGATTAAGCAGGAAGAGGCCAAGCGCTATCTGGAAAAGATGGGCTATCAGCCCATTATGTTGAAGAAATGGCGTAAGGACAATCTCCTGGTTCCTGTGAAGACGGGAGATTCCCGTAACTCAGCGGTATGGTACTCGCTGACGGAAATCAAAGAGCTGATATTCTCTTTGCAGACGTATTCCCTGATGGTTAAGTGACGATGGTAGATCTGAAGGAGAAGGATGACATCCTAAAGGCTACGGACGGAGGCTTGAAGGTTTTCCAGCATTATCTTGGCAGCAAGATCGTGGCTGGCGTAAAGTTCAAGAATCCGTTCTATACGGACACAAAGGCCAGTTGCAACCTCTATTTCGGCAAGACCTGCGGGAGATATTTCCTCGTGGACTTTGGCGATAGCGGAGAACGCGGTGACTGCTTCTGGTTCGTTTCCAAGTGGGAGAACTTGGACTATCACAATGACTTTGAGGAAATCCTCAGAGTGATAGACCGGGAGCTTTGCCTGAATATCTTCAAGGATGACAAGCAGCCAATTACCCAGAAGTCTGACAGGCCAAAGGTAGTGGTGAATGTAGAGCCGACGTGTTCCCGTCAGAACCTTCCCTTCAAAGTCAAGGTCAATGACCATTTCTCGCTGAATGAACGTATCTACTGGCAACAGTATGGTATCGACGAAGTGACATTGGCTCGTTATAATGTCAAGAGCCTGGCATATTTCTCTTCCGTCAAGAAGGACGGCACGCCATACGACATCAAGGCTGATGAAAAGCCGTTTATTGGCTACTTCTTCGGAGGCGGTGAAGGCGTGAAGATCTATCGTCCCGGCCATTATCACCGTTTTGTCTATGCCGGCAAACTGCCCCATCCGTATGTCTTCGGACTGGATCAGCTGAAGAACGGCCAGACACTTTATGTCACAGGAGGCGAGAAGGATGTTCTCAGCCTCGCTTCACATGGTTTTCATACGGTTAGTTTAAATAGCGAGACTGCAAAGGTTCCCCAAGGACTGTTGCAGTCTCTTTCTGGACGCTTTGAAAGGCTGGTCTTCCTCTATGACACCGACGAGACGGGACTGAGGGAGGCCAGCTCGCGAGTGGAGGAAACAAGAAATCTGGGCTATAAGAATGTGGCCCAGGTAAAACTGCCGCTTGCAGGAACCAAGGAGGAAAAGGACATTTCCGACTTCTTCCGTCTTGGCCACAATGCATGCGAGTTGGATGAACTGACAGAACAAGAATTTCACGATAATGTCTACAGAAAAACGTTTAGGAGGTGAAAAGGCGACTGCCAAGGGCAAGTTCCTCGATCACCTGAATTTCGGATATGCCAAGCATATCAGTGTGAGTGAAGAACCCAGCGATAATGCCGTAGATCAGATGCTGCGGATGAATATTGCCAGGGAGGTAATAGACCGGTATTGCGGCGGCATCGAGTTCGACTGCATGAACTGTGTCGTCCACGCTGTCTGCATGAAGAACCTGAACGGAGGACTGGAGATCTATAGTGACTTGTATTGCCAGAGTCCCGTTACTTTTGGAAAGAACGGAATCACATTCATCAAGGGGAAGCCCTCAAAAAAGGCGAAGAATGAAGCACTGGACAGACATCTTCTGCTCTTTGCAGACTTTGTTGACTTCTTCGCCTACGAGTCCCTTCACGGACGGATATTCAAGGAGATTCCCGATTGGAGCGATGTCCTGATTCTCAATCAGGCGGCGAACCTCAATGCCTTGCTTGGCAGACTGGGCGACTATGACCACCTGAACCTGCTCCTACCCCTCTCGATTGCCGGACGAACACTTTCCAAGACCATTGAGAGTTTGTATGGGGCATCAGCCAGGAACTGCTCAGGCATTTATTCATGCTTCCCTTGTCTTGCTGATTTCACCAGACACAAGGATGTTTTGTTGAACGCTTCAAAAATCAAGCTCTGATGGCACAGCAGGATAAGAAAGACAGAATGCTTATCAGCGTAAGGACTGTGCCAAATGGCTATACCCTCGATATTGAAGCCAATGGTCAGAAGAAGGGCTTCATGTATTTCAATCCTCATAAGCTGCTTGACGGTTTTATGTATCATGTCGGCTTGGTTGAACTTGGTGAAATCACCGAGGAATTTCGTGCCGAGGTGATGAAAGCAGCCATTGCCTGGCAGGGCAACGGAAAGCTTGTCAAGCTGAACCTGAGATACGAGGCCAAGATCAAAGAACTGAAAACAAGAGTTTCCACTCTCGAGAAACAGCTTGCCAAGAAAAAGTCAAAGGAGGACAATGCTGGCGACGATACCCCCAAGAGGTATCGGGGCAAGGGCAAGCCGAAGGAGAAAGTCGAGAAACTTATAGCGTCGAAATCCTCATTGTAGTATGCCCGTATAGTCGTATTGACATATTGATATAGTGATATATAGATGTATTGCCCAGTAGCAGTATTGCTGTATGGTCATACATATATATAAAGGTATTGATATGCGCATAAATAGAAGTATTTATATATTGCAGTATTGATGTATGGACTCAGCGAGCATCTACTATAAGAACATGGCTGATGCCATGACCTACGACGGCAACATGCTTTTCGGGCATGACCGTCGCTACTACATTCCACTGACTATCGATTTGTCAGCCAGAGGCGAGTGGTTGCCGAAAAATTCTAATCACAGGGATTCGCGGGATAAACGATACTATGCCCATGAGGTTCATGTGCCGGATGACTATATGATAGTGGATGCTGAGTCATTTACTCCCTCGTCCGTCCGTGAGGAAGTCAGGATGATAAGAGTCAACCACCGTCAAGTAGCCATTCCGATGACCTGGTTCTTCAAGATGAAGGACATGACCATCTATGAGCAGTGGGATTTTCTGCGAGTCTATAGGTCGGATATTCCATACAAGCTGAAGACAAAGACGTATCTGGATGATGCACTGAGCACAGCTTATGATTTTGGAATGGAAGCAGACTTCCTGAACATGTTCTATGACATGCATCGTGATAACCCGGAAGAGTTCAAGAGAAGAAAAGGGCTTCTATCAGCAAGGAAAAAAGAAATCTGGGATAAAATGATGTCCTGTCTGAGAGAAATCAGCAATTTTCGTGCTGAATCAGATGAAGGCTGGCCAGAACTATATGATGACCTCTTAAGCGACTACAATAATTCCAAACTAACTGGCACCATGAATCTGGCTGATTATTGCGATATAGCAGTCAGGCATGACGAGAAATTCTATCCCGTCCAGAAAGAAATGATGAAAGTACACTCCAAAGTATGGTATGTGTCGATGCTTACGGATGATTATGTCCGTCTGAATGCAGAATATCAGACACTAAGAAAGCAGAAGGATTTTGATGGAAGCCTATACACCTTTGAGGATGACAACATGCCTGTTCCTGCTGAAACAGAGAAACGAATCCAGACAATCACTACTCCGAAAGAAGTTAAGCCTGCTACAAAAGAGGCAAAACCGATACCTGTTCCGATGCCTAAGGCTGCTCCCATAGCAGAACCAGTCCATAAGTCAAAGAATAAAGTAGCTGTTGTTCAGACACAGCAATCTGTTCCCCAAAAGACAGTTGTAACAAGACCAACACCAACTACGAGAAACAGATTCATTGACTGGTTATTGAAGCTTATCGATATTGTGGATCCCGAATAATCTGAGACTGCAATTGGGTACTTTTGTGAGCTTTTGATACTCTGAAACCATGTTTTTTGCCTTTTCGCAAGGCTTGTGGATTCAAATCGTTTGTTCTCTTCCACAATTACATGTAATTTTGTACTCGTTAATCGCTTAATAGCGGATAAAAGAGTTAAAAAACAATAATTGCGTATTTTCTACGCAATAAAATTTGGAGAATAGAAAACAAATATGTAATTTTGCTGCGTATTTTTAACGCAATAAAATATGGAAGAGTTTAAGTATCACTACAAGTACCCCCATCCGAGTGTCACGACAGACTGTGTAATCTTCGGATTTGACGGAACAAGGCTGAATGTACTCTTGATTGAAAGAGGCATCGAGCCGTTCAAGGGACGCTGGGCATTCCCTGGTGGATTCATGAAGATGGATGAGGATGCAGAAACAGGCGCAAAGCGTGAACTGTTTGAAGAAACAGGTCTGAAGACTGCCTATATCCGTCAGTTCCATGCTTTTACAGCTCCAGACAGAGACCCGCGTGAAAGAGTAATCACCATTGCCTATTATGCATTAGTTCGCATCAGTGATGTAAAGGCGGGTGATGACGCAGCAAAAGCACAATGGTTTCCTATCGACAAGGTTCCTGCCTTGGCATTTGACCACGATTTAATTCTACGCAGAGCAACAAATGAGCTTCGCCGACAAATCCATTTCGAGCCGATTGGCTTTGAATTGTTGCCAGAGAAGTTTACAATGACACAGCTTCAGCACCTGTATGAAGCCATACTTGGCGTAAAGTTCGACCGTCGCAACTTCTACACAAAGATGCATAATCTGGGATTGCTTACACAATTGGAAGAGACTGTTCCCTTGGTAAACAAGAAAGAAGCGTACCTCTACAGCTTCAATCCCGAAAGCTATAACGAAATGAAAGAAAAGGGATTCCGTCTGGAGTTCTGATATAATAAGAAAGGAGAATTATATGAAGAATCTATTAATGAGTGCCGCTATCGGTGACATTGCAGGAAGTGCCTATGAAGGGCGTAGCCATAGAACAAAGGATTACAATAAGGTGAAAATGTTCAGTTCTAGGGCGCACTTTACAGATGATACGGTGTTGACCTTTGCTTGTGCAGAGGCGTTTATCGAGCATCTGGATATGAGCATGAATCTGTGGAAATGTGCCAACGAACACCGTCATGCAGGCTTCGGAGGAAAATTCAAACTTTGGATGGCCAACCACTACCCACGTCCGTACGGCAGCCTTGGAAACGGATCAGCCATGCGTTGTTCTTCAGCGGCTTGGCTTGCGAAGACAGAAACAGAGTGTGTCAAGCTTGCCACAGAGACAGCCGCCCCTACGCATAACCATGCAGAGGGCATTAAAGGTGCCGTAGTCACAGCCCTCACCATCTTCTTCCTGAAGAACGGCAAGGACAAGGATTGGATTCGTGAACACATCTTGAACCAGTACTATCCTGATTGGGCAAACCTGCGCTATGCAGATTTCCACGACGAATATACGTTCAACTCCACCTGTGCCGGTTCAGTAGGCCCTGCCATCATCTGCTTTTTGGAGTCTAAGGACTATGTGGATTGTCTGAAGCTGGCCATCTCCCTTGGAGGAGATGCCGATACCCTTGCAGCCATTTCCGGCCCTATGGCATACGCGTATTACAAGAAGATGCCTGATGCCCTTGTATGCCAAGCATTGAAGATGCTGCCAGACTGGATGGTGAATGTGAATGAGAAATTTGATGATGTGTGTAATAAATAATAAGGTAGAGTTATGTTAGGAAGTATTATAGGCGACATTGTAGGCAGCATCTACGAATTCGGTAATATCAAGACAAAGGACTTTGAGTTCTTCAGTATGGATGGTAGTTACACAGATGACAGCATCCTGACACTTGCCACTGCTGACTGGCTTTTGAATGGTGGTGACGTTGCTCACTACTATAGCCGATATGGAATCGAAAACCCATGGCCGATGGGCGGCTATGGTGGTGGTTTTCAGTTATGGATAGTCCGTTCCAACAGGCAAAACGATTTTCATCCGTATAACAGCTGTGGTAATGGCTCTGCCATGCGTATTGGTCCTGTTGGATGGGCATTCGACACAAAAGAGGAGGTTTTGGCAAAGGCAAAGGAAAGTGCAGAATGTACACACAACCATCCTGAAGGTATCAAGGGAGCACAGGCCACTGCCCTCTGCATCCTTATGGCTCGCCAAGGATCGTCAAAGGACGAAATACGTAAGGAGATAGAAAAGGAGTTTGGTTATAACTTAAATTTCACGTGTGACAGCATCCGTCCAACTTATACATGGGGAGGAACTTGCCAGGATAGTGTGCCGCAAGCTATTGTTGCATTCCTTGATGGAAAGGACTTTGAAGACAGCATCCGTAATGCCATATCCATCGGTGGTGACAGCGATACTATCGGTTGTATTACAGGTAGCATTGCTGAAGCATTCTACGGAATTCCGCAGGACATCCGTGAAAAGGGATTTGCCTATCTTCCCAAGGAGTTCAAGGCCATAGTTTCCGAATTCGAGAGCCGATTTGGCAAGAAATAGATTGCATAGGTTTGAAGAACCGTTTCATCAAAACAGGAACAAATATCAGTTTAACAATAAAGTGTAGTAATATGAGTGGATTAAGTAAGTTTATGAATCTTCTCGGTTTTGGAAAGCAGGAGAAGGAGGAAGAAGAGGCTGTAGTTAATAATGAGCCTGTTTCTGTGGATACGGTTGTAAAACCTGATGTTGAGTCAACTGCTGAGTCAACGACTGAGACAACTAATGTGTCAAAAGAAGAAACGGTTGAGACTAATGATGAGTTAAAGCCCGGGTCAAAAGAAGAAACCGTCAGCAATGAGCAAAAGGAAACGCCAACAGAGAAAACTGAAGGATCAGGAAAGGCTCACATCTATAATCTAATCATTGTAGATGAGAGTGGTTCCATGAGCCATCTACGCGCTGCTACCCTATCTGGGATCAATGAAACTATTGGGACTATCCGTAGTGCCCAGAAGGAATTTGGCGAAACTCAGGAACACCTATTGACACTTGTGACATTTGACTCAGACTCCAACCGACCTAATGTGCGTACTCTCATTGACTGTCAGCCAATCACAGAGGTTGACGAATTCAAGGATTATATGCCAAATGGATGTACTCCATTATATGATGCCATGGGACAGTCGCTTACCCGTCTGCGTGAGAAGATAAAGGGTGATGCCGATGCCTCTGCCGTTGTTACAGTGTTGACAGACGGACTGGAGAATGCCTCTCGCGAATGGCGGGCAGATGCATTACGCCGTCTGATTGAGCAATTGAAAGAAGAAGGATGGTCATTCTCATACATGGGTTCTGCCCATAATGTAAAGGAAGTGACAGACCTGCTTTCTATTGAGAATGTCGTTGAGTTCAGCCATGATGACCTCGGTGCTGGCAGCACATGGGGGCGTGAACGTTCTTCTCGCCGTGCATACTATCAGAAGATGAATGCAATGTACTGTGAAGATCCGTATATGGCAAAGGAGGACAGAATGGAGCGTAAACGCCAGTATGCTCGTGAATACTATGGCCCTAGGGTTGCCCCAGACAACATCAAGAGTCTTGAAGCCAATGAAATCTTTGTTTTCGGTAGTAATGCCGGAGGCTATCATGGAGGTGGTGCTGCAGCGTTTGCCATGCATAGGTTCGGTGCAATTTGGGGACAGGGCGAAGGTCTGCAGGGACAAAGCTATGCAATCCCGACAATGGAAGGAAAAGAAAGTATGAGGGCTGCAATAGACCGCTTTACTCAGTTTGCCGACCAGCATCCAGAACTGCGCTTCCTCGTTACCCGTGTTGGCTGTGGTATTGCAGGCTATTCCGTCCGTGAAGTTGCTCCCCTATTCAAGGGCTGCATCAGTCTGGAAAATGTTGCACTGCCTTCAGACTTCTGGGATGTACTTGGATTGAAACTGGACATCTAAATCAATGAAGACAGCCAGAATATGACTGAAAAGAAGCATAAAGGAATTGGCATTATAACTCTATTGGTACTAATACCATTTGGGTTATGTGCCGGATTCCTTTTGTTATTAGGGAAATGCCTAGGACTGAGTTATAAGCAGATTTCTGTCATTTTCAACCTTTATCTGCAAGGCGGTCTATTGCTTCTATCTGCGGCATTGCCATTCCTTGCTATCTGCTGGTACTTCGCAAATAGTCCATCATGGCTATTAGTTTTAGCAGCATTCTTTGCTTTATCCTATTTGAGTATCTATATTGTAGGCTTCATCTGGCTAGTCAAGCATTATCATTTGCCGATGGAATATGCATTTGACCTTTGTGTAAGCGATTTAAAATGGGTTGCCACAAAATGGCATCTTTCATACCACGCTGTGAACCTAATAATATTTGTTCTTTGGTGGCTTTCGTTTGTTGGTATGAATGTTTTCACTGCTTATTATATCTATCGTGGATAGTCTTCCTATTAGTTCTATGCGGAAAATCCCTCTTGTGATTTAGGGTTTTCCACCCTCCGTTTTAGAGTTTATCCTTTGCAAAAGTGAAGGATTATGCCGTACTTTGCACCGTGAACAAGAAACAATATGTCAAACTCTAAAGTATAGGAGACAACAATATGAAGAAGATGATGATCCTGGCAGTGATGATGGTCATGATTATCTCGGCCAACGCTATGAGCTATAACGCAGCAAAGCACGAGGCTCTGTTCCTGAGCGACAAGATGGCCTACGAGCTGAACCTCACCGTTGCACAGTATGAGGCAGTCTACGAGATCAACCTCGACTACCTGATGAGCCTTAACGGTCATGGCGACGTGTTTGGCATCTGGTGGGATCGTCGTAATGCAGACCTCCGCTTTGTGCTGAACAGCTGGCAGTACGACAAGTACATGGCTCTGACCCACTTCTATCGTCCCGTAGCTTGGAAGGCTGGTGGATGGACATTCGCGGTTTACACTCACTATGGCAGAGACCGTTTCTTCCATGCGCATCCAAAGGTATTCGTGAGCTACCGTGGTGGTCATAACAGAGTTCATGGTTCGCACTATGCTCACATGCACAAGCCTGCACCTGCTCCTGCAATGGGACATGGTAATGCTCCGATGCACGACAGAGGCGCAAGAGTGATGAACGACAAGGGGCACATGGACAACCACAACATGGGGAACCATAACAATGCTCATAGGACTCCGAATCGCGAAGTTGCAATGAGCACTCGTACCAATCGTAGTGGTTCCGGCCACTTCGGAGGTCGCCGCTAAGGTTGTTCCATTAGCTCTATCATATGCTTCGCAAGAGGACTCTGGGGGACTTCAGCAATGAAGTTCCCTTTTTGTTCCGCTAATGAGTATATGCGAATTTAGTCCTTGTTTTAGACTCTCAATCCACATTTTTAATGGTATAATGAGAAAAATACTTTAGGTCGGACATCTTTTGTCCGTCCGATATACTAACTTCGCCCCCGAAATTAGTAAAAAGGGTAAAGTTATGAATCAAGACAAAGACCTCACGTTCCTGGTAACGTGCAATAATGAAGACCTTCGCACACTGTGCGATATTCTCACCTATAATGAAAAAGGTGAGGTTAGAATGAGTGAGCAACTTACCAATTCTGATGCATACATCAAATGCTATCCTGAGCAGATGAAGTTGATGGCTAAGGAAATTGGTGAAGAACTACGAAAGTATGGAAGTAATACCGTCAAGACATTCTGCAGAAAAGGAGAAGCCGACAGTTACGAAACAATTGTTCGCCGTGTCTGCAAAAGGATGCGTGTCAAGGTAAGCGACAGTGATAATACTGAATCTATGGAGCGAGAGTTGCTTACTACCATCTGTGAACAGACTACGAGCAAGCTGTCTGACGAAGAACTAAGAAATCTGGCAGACAAAGCTGGCATTCCGCACAAGAGTCTGAACCACCAGATGCTTATCTCGGCAATCATGTTTGCTATTCGAAGAAATAGTTATCTTCTGACAGAGATGATTTATTATGTCACAGTCAGAATTGCGAACATGCTGTTAGGTAGATGGATTACTATGATGGGTATGAGCACTGTTGGCCGATATTTGAGCATTGCAGCAGGACCAATAGGTTGGGCAGCTTTGGCTGGATGGACTATCAGCGATATAGCGTCACCTGCCTATCGAGTCATGATTCCAGCAGTTATCATGGTTGCTTCCATGCGTTTTCGTCAAACGGCATTAATAACTCAAAAGCTATAGCCCTATGAAAGCAAGCGACATTATGCATCCTGAAGATGCCAAGGCACTACAGATGCTTCGTAAAATCAAAGGCTTCGATGCCTTTATTCGCACCTCTATGGAATATGGATATGAACAGGTGTTCCGTGGTGAAAACCTTGGTATGATGGTGAAGGTTAATGCCCAAAACTATCCTTCATTATATGCTGCTTTTAAGAATGTGGTACGCAAGGTTGGTATCAAGGAACCTGAGTTGTTCATCTATAACGACCCTGTAATGAATGCTTACACCTATGGTGAAACCAATACGTTTGTTGCTCTTAGCAGTTCACTTGTGGAGAAACTAAATATTGACGAAGTAAGTAGCATCATCGCCCACGAATGCGGACATATTCTATGCAAGCATACTCTCTATAACACATTGCTAAGAACGATCGAAGAACTAGGGCTTATGCTGCAAATAATCTCATATTCTACGCTCGGCCCCATCTTGATGGCCATGCAATACTGGAGTCGTAAGAGTGAACTCTCGGCAGATCGATGCTCTGCAGTGGTAGTAGGCGAACGCACATTCCAAACAGCCATGTTAAAGTTGACCACGGGATTGTCAGAAATACAAGGGAACCCCTATCAATTAGTAGAACAGGCTCGCGAGTATCATCGTTTTGAGAATGACTCCTGGTGGAACCGCATTCAGCAGAATTGTCGCATAGCTTTCAATAGTCATCCCCAGATGTGCGAACGGGCCTATGAGATAGACCGCTGGAAAGACTCCTGGCAATACAGGAAATTATGTACTCACTAAAAATGACAGACAATGAAGATATATGAACAGTTCAATGAGAAAGAATTGATGGAATCAGCAAAGATTGAGGCTACATATTATCGAGCCTTGATATTATGCGAGCAGTCTAACTACAAAGATGCCATGCAACTTCTCCGCGAAGCAGCAGCTTTCAATCATCCAATGTCAATTTACACCATTGGTGTTCTTTATGAGAATGGATATGGTGTTCGGAAGAATTATAAGCTGGCAGCTGATTATTATCAGCAAGCAGCAAAACTGGGTGCCGTTAGGGCAATTCATAACTTGGCAACTTTCTATCGAAAAGGACATGGGATTAAGCAGGATTTAACCGAAGCAGTTGTTCTCTACAAGAAAGCTATGTCATTGGGAGAAATTGAATTGGCTCCTTATAATCTCGGAACTATGTACTTTAAGGGCATTGGTGTAAGAGAGAACACGGAAAAGGCATTGGGACTATATAAAATCTCAGCAGACACAGGTGCAGCTGTTGCTAAATTCGCACTGGGTATTTTATATTATTCTAATGGAATGATAGATATCGGAAAATCCCTTATTAACGAAGCAGCGGAAATCGGGAATCAACATGCTATATTATGGACAGCTGTAGAAGAGTATAATAATAATGGTGATATAAGTTTAATAGAAGTTTTAAAGGAGATAATTAACTCTGAGGAAGTACCAACCGAAACTTATGTTTGGCTTGGAACAGTATATCAGAATGGAATAGGTGTAAAAGTTGATATACAAATGGCAAGGCAGTACTATCTCAAAGCCATCAAATTAGAAAAGCATGTAGGAAGTATAGAAGACCCAAGGGCTTATAAAATGCTTGCCAAGCAATTCTCAGGAGAAAAAGGAGTGTTTAAAAAGAACAAAGAGAGAGAAGACTTCTATTTGTGGTTGGCTTCAACATATGAAAAATCGAGATTAAAGAAATTATTAGAAAAGACCATTGACAAATATGAATAATCAAACGCCAGAGTACTTCCGTACACTATTGCTAAAGATATATCAATGTAAGAAACCATTTGAGTTGTTGGTAATAGATAAAAAGCCAAAGACAAGAATGGGGGTATACATTGTAGGCCGCCAACGGATTAGAATTTATTCGAAATGGAAATCAGAATGCCCGCTTGAAGAGATTGCAATTCATGAGTATGCTCACCATATTCATGAAACTGAAAAGCGAATTAATTCTGATCGTAGAAAGGAAAGGGCACATGGCCCAGAATTCTGGAGAATATACTCCGCTCTTATGGCGAAAGCTATGAGTAAAAGGTTGTTCAGCGATCCATATATTGCTGACATTATTTCTAACAATGGCTAATTTTTAGTAGGTCACGACATGAAATATTGGCAAAAATACTTGGTTTTTTCAATATAAATATCTAAATTTGCATCCAATATGATAGGTATCACTACATTTTGCATTTATGGCTACATTAATAGATTTTAAGGTTAATACTCCAATATATAATGAAGTGGAGCAATACGAGGTAGTGGAATACGAAGTAGAACCATTGCATATAGAGGCATACCCGGATAATGGAACAAATTTTAAGAAATATGATTTTGTCCAAATAGAGGATATTATAGCTAAGAACCAGTCAAAAATTGATTCTTTAAATTTTGAAATAGATTGCCTTACAAATCATGCTGATAAGGTTGACTATGCCATGGCTATAGGGAGTGGAGTTTTGACAGGTTTATTAGATGCTTTTTGGGTAGGTGAATTTAACTTTGATGCTTATAAAGCTAATGCTCATAAACATGTAAATCAGTTTATTGAAAAGTATGCTAAGATAAGAGGTTACAAAGATAATGGAAAAGGCTTAAAGGGAGCAATTGAGTTCCTTGAAAAGAAATTTCCTGTTGCTCAAGACAATGTATGGAAAGCCTCTGGCATAAGTAGTACTCATTTGCATCATTTAGAAGATTTAGCACATTATCCTACTTTAATTGGACTATTTGCATCAGTTGCCGTTCAACTATTCAATATATCATTTTTCTCCGACAAGAAAGGTAAATTCCATATTGAAATAACGGACACATCATTTAAAGATATAGCTATCACATGGTGTCCTCTTCTCATCTCAGGAGTTTTAAAGTGGATGATTTATCTGGCTGAATCAAAAGAACTGCTGAATTCTGATTCGGATATTCCCAAGCCTATTATTAATTTAATTAAAAAGTTATCTTCTGTTCCTGCTATTATTGGAGTGCTTAAAATAGTCGACAACTGGTCAGGGCACCTAGTTAGTGATATGGGGGGGTCGAAAAATACACCTGATGGAGGTAAGGGGATTCCTGGTGTTTTTCTTTCTCTCCTAAAAGAGATTTCATCATTGCCAGTGATAAAAGATACTGCACTTCCTCAAATAGTCAGTGATTGGTATTCCAAAGATAAAATTGACATGCGTGCAGAAATTGCCGTAGCAGAATATTTAGGGAAACAGACAATTCCTGTCATTATTAATGAGTGCATAGTAAGAACTTTTTATTTCGTGAGTAGGCTTATTAATGAATATCAGCAACATAAAAAATGGTCACAAATAAACTGGCATAATACAATTCCATGGGGAAATAGGACTATCACAAGAATGATTACAATTTCTTCAGGTACTTTCACTGCTGTTGATTTGGCTGATGCTGCTATAAGATCTGCACTAAAGAATGGGACACCACAAAATCCAAAATTCTGGGCAGATTTTGTTCTTAGAATTAATATTGTAGGAATTGGTAGATTCTCCATTGCTGTTGTTGATGATATTAGAATGGGGGTTAAACATGGTAGATTGAGAGATGAAAGAATAGCTCTTATGAGTCAGCAGATCCATTTATACAATGCTAAGGTATTTTATAGACAGTATGACATGTGGGAAGAAGCAGAAACGGCAACCCAAATGGTTGATGAGTTGTATGTAAATTCTCAAAAAGTAATGGTTGCAGCTGTAGCCATGATGAATAATACCTTGAATAATGCAACGCAGATTTCAAGCTATTTGCCAGAAATAGAAAATAAAAATCCTGGACTATTAGACACAATCGAATCAATACTAGATAATTAGACTGTATGGAAGATCATAAACATTCTCAAAAAACGGCGCTCTCAAAGTTTATAAATCCTGAGGAGTTGCCATCATTTATTCCTAAGCAATTAAAGGATTTGATAGAAAACAATATAGATGCATTTCCTGCTGCCGTAGGAAAACAAATAGGAACATTGTCTGATTTCAGAAATAAAAAAGAATGGGCAATACAACGAGCTGCCGCAGCAAAAGGAAAGGCTAACGCAGCTAGGATGAAGGAAATTAAATGGTACAAAAGTAGTAAAGATGCTATCGAAGCATTGCAACAGGCATGTGTATCCCAAAGTGAAGCAATAGAAGCTAATGCGGCAGCGCATGAGGCTTCTTTTCAAAATCAGCAAAAAATGGCAGAAGTTTCAAAAACACTTCTGGCATTAGGACTTGCTAATTCTGCATTAAATCAGATGATCATCAGGGAAATAACATTAAAACTTAAAAATGCGACGAAAGAAGAACTTAATGATTTAGCAAGGCAAGAACTTGAAAGTGTTTTGAGACAATTAAAGTCACAAGAAGACATACGAGAAAGAATCGAAAAACAAAAAGAAACTATTGAAAAACTTGAAGGAACAATTAATTCTGTTGAATCCGATGTTTCTCTTATGGAACAAAACAACCGAAATCAATTGGATACAATTCACGAGGAAGAAAATAAAAGAATAAATGAAATTGAAAAAAGAATCAATAATCTTTCTAATTCATTAGTTAAAGAAAAGGAAGAATTTATAGTTCAAAGCAAAGAACAAATAATTAACGCTTTGTCTGAAATTGAAAAGAAGGAAGAAGAACTATCTTCGTCACTAACAGAGAGGCAAGAATCTGCTATTTCTTGTCTTCAGAAAACAATAGAAGACAATATTACCGAGATTAATGATAAGAGCGCAGAATTAGCCAGATCACAAGAAGCATTCATTTCCCAAAGCAAAGAGCAATCATTAAATGCACTTTCTTTATATAAGAATGAAGCAAATGAAAAAACAGCTTTGATGAAAGAAAAAACAGATAAATTCATGAAAGATCATGAAACAAAATATTTGGAAATGAAAAAACAAGTGAGATTGTATAAGATTATTTCAATAATTGCCATCGCTGGATCTATTGCCTCTGTAATATGTAATATAATTATGTAGAAACCCCCTAATATTATTATTCGATATGTTCAACAGCAATTCATCTCAAAATGACAGAACAGACTCACAGTTCGTTATCTGTTATAGTAAATTCACAAAGCCTATGGCTATATCTTTAAGGAATTCTGTACCAAAAGATATAAAATGTGTGATTTGGTCTAAAAAAGAGTATTATGCCAATGAAGGAAGACTGACGAATGCAAATAAAATTCTATTACTTCATGAAGATCTTATATCAGAAAACTTGGCCAACCCTAATTTAAAGCCTGTTACATTTTCTGATGGTGTTTTGGTTAAACAAGAGGACAATACAATTGGGATATATGTTGATCCTAACACTGAATTATTATCCTTTAAAAGTCAGTTTAAAGAATCGTGGAAGAAGTATGTTTCAGGAATGGTTCTTCCTGTAGTATTAGTAGGTGGCATTCCTGGAGCAGGATTGGCTACTTATTTGTTTTTTTTTAGCGACAAGAAGAAGGTGAAATTCCGTCTTTTATTCGATGCTATCAATAAATTTGTTAAGGATGGAGGAATTGAGAAATTCCTTAAAGGTGAAAAGATATTGTAATAGGCTGATATGGAGGATATAAAAAGAGGTTATTATTCTGCCATAGAAAATATGTCATCTCAATATGGTAGTGTCCAGGCAGATACCTATATTAGTAATATTAACACGGCAATCAACACTTTTAACGAAGACATTAATTATTTTGAAGGCTTTGCAACAGACATTGGGCAACTTAAGGGTGATATATTTGAATTTGGAGAATCTGACACTTTTAACATCTATGCGGCTCTTAATGATTCGAAATTCAAAACTGTAGTTGATAGAAGCCATGATTTTGCGTCGGCTGATATTACTAGTAATTGGGGAGATAGTTTTGGACTTAAAAATTTAAGAAATGCTCAAGCATCAGCAAAAGCTCAGGCAACTAGTTATTTTGAACGATATTGCGAATACAAAGCAACATCAGGTCGTACAGACTTGACTTTTGAAGATTTCTTGAGAGAAAGGAATATTGACCCAAATGATGTATTAAAATACGAATCTATTTACAATGGTCAAATCAGAATAATACCAAAGGATCAATTAGAAGAAGCTATTTCTTACCTAAAATTTAAGATTGCGAAAGAGGCGGAAAATAGACCAGAACAAGTTGCGAGGTTACAAGAAACACTAGATAAGTTAGAGACGAAAATCAAAGCTCCTGACGGAACCCAATCTGTGGAGTTCACTAAAGAAGAAACAGAAGAAATTGCGAGATTAGCTAAAGAAGGGAAATTTGATGCCAAAGAATTTGGTTTTTCAACAGAAGAATTAATAGAATTAAATCATATTCTTAAACAAGGCGTAAAAGCCGGTATGTCTGCTGCAATCATCTCATTTGTTCTCAAAACTGCACCTGAAATATACAAATGTTTAGAACAACTAATTAAGGATGGGAAAATAGATGAAGAACAATTCCAAAAAATGGGGTTCGCTGCCCTAAGTGGATCTTCAGAAGGTTTCATTAGAGGATTTGTATCTGCATCATTAACAACTGCTTGTGAAAGTGGAATATGGGGAGAAACGCTTAAATCTATTAATCCTAACATAATAGCGGGATTAACTGTTATTACTATGAATATGATGAAAGATGCTTTTTTTGTTGCAAAGGGAACAATGACACGATATGAAATGACTGCCAATCTTTCCCGAAATATATTTGTAACATCATGTGCATTAGGTCTAGGTAGTCTCACACAACTATGTCTTCCTATGATTCCCGGCGCTTATCTTTTGGGGAACTTTGTTGGATCATTCGTCGGCTCTTTTGCTTATGTTGCAGCTGACAACGCAGTAATTTCTTTCTGCATAGAATCTGGATGGACATTATTTGGTCTTGTAAAACAAGACTATAGTTTGCCAGATGAAATCATCAAGCAATTAGGTTTTGACATTTACGAAGTAGACGAATTCAATATTGATGAATATGAAATTGATGAGTTTAATTTTGACGAATTCACTATTGACGAATATAATCCAAAGTTTGTTCAGGTGCTAAGAAGAGGAGTAATAGGAGTTCATCAGATAGGATACGTATAAAAAACCAACCTTTACAAGTGTTGAAAAGAATATATTTTAAGGGGCGGACAGTATTTGTCCGTCCCTTGCTGTATCTTTGCATCATTAATTTAAATGTTTAAGATTATGGTAAAGAATTGGATGATATTAGGTGACGAGGCTTTTGATAGTAAACATGAGCCTATAGGGGTTATAGAATTAACTTCTGAAGAGTTAAACGACTGGCATAATGTAGCATGGAAACGGTTTGCTCATACTGTTAATACCAACGAGAAAGTCAGAGAGATGGTATTTAACAGCAACTATATGTATTTAGGTGCTGTGTTTAGTAAGAAATCAGGGGTTACTCATGAGGATATTGAAGGCTTTGCCGATTACTTTTATCACAATATAGAAGATCTGGAGTATTTAACCGTAGATGTTTCTTATAATACAAACTGTGATGACGGAACTATCATCTTAGTTTTTAGTGACTATGATGAGGCAAAGGTGAATAGGCTGATGCCATCTATGTTCTTATATATTAGGGGAAATATGATGGTTCCTGTAAATTTGCAAAGTTGCTGTTATCTTTCATAAAAACTAATAAACAATTGATTATGGTTACAATTAATCAGTGTCAGAAATGTGGGTAGATTTTTCCCGAGGGAGGTGTTATCTGCAAGGTAGTTGATAAATGCCCAGAGTGTGGTAGTTGGCTGATTCTACCAATCGAAATTAGTCCAAGATATTGGTACCTTTGCCTCAAACAATTCTTTCAATCAAAGAAAAATTCATAGGTCGGACACAAATTGTCAGAGTGTCATTCTATCTTTGCGTCGTCAACAGTATTATTCTAGCAGATGCCACAACCACCTACGGGCAGAAAAGACGGTGGATAAATATAATAAACAAGGCTATGATTAATTATATTTTCAAAGCGGTAACGTTTACTACTGCATTACTTTCACTCTATAACGAGGTTCGCAGAACTGGTATTTTTGAGAGAGGTAAGGAATACGAGAAGTGTAAGCCTGTCAGAGGTTTTACTGCATAGATTATTTGATTATGTTTTTAAAGTCCAGATTTATGTATATAAAGGATCGTCCAAAGAAATGGGTTAACGAGTTCTTCTTCATTCAATGCTTCTCTCCTGGATGCGTTGAAGAATATCCAAGTTCAACAAATTGGATGAAGCTCTGGAAGTACATCACACTAGAGCTGAAGCAATCTAGTATCTGGTTCATACCCAATTTTAAGAGTGAGATTTTTGCTAAGGTATTAAAGAAAAGATGGTCGAAGGGGGATTTGGAGAGGATTTTAAAAGGAGATTATGTCTTTTACGACTTGAATGATTTTGATATGGATTCGATAATGAAAACCATCTATTTCAATTTGGAAAAGCATAAGAAGGATTGGCTGATTATTAAATGTGACTCTTATTTTGCTGAGAAGAATCGAGAGCAGTTAGAGAGACTCGCTAAAGATCTTAATACGAGATTGATATTAATATGTAAATAAATAATTGTTTAGTATGAAAAAGGAATTTACAATCGTCATTAAGTCTTTACCTGACTTAGATGAAAGGTTTGGTGTTTATGTTATAAGGCCCAATGGAGAGTGGGACAAATATGAATATAAAGACGTACGTGGTAAGGTTGCTGCTAATGGGCAATATACAATTGTGATAGCCGGAAAGGAATATCAATTGAAAAACGGATTAAGAATCCCTCAAAAAGAATGGAAACAAGATCTTTATTCTGACTTTCTTCGTAATGATGAGTTAGAGGTAATGAGACGAGATCTTAATCATTTGAATAATAGAGAGCTTACGAAACTCATAAAACATCGATGGTTGGTGTACAAAGAAATAAACAACCAGGAATTAGAAGTTGGGATAGATAGAGCTTTTATAACAGAAAGGCTTGAATCAAATTTGGTTTCGCTTTATACAGAAAATGAGTTTTGGAAAAGATGGTTTGATAGATACTTCCTAAAATATAAGACTAAAATAAAGATAAATCTTCAAATATTTGACACTGAATTTGAAATTCATATCGACAAAGATAATATCGAGAATTACGACTATGCTGCTCGATTGGTTTCTAATAGGTTTAACGCCTATATGTGTGCCTATAAAAAACGCAAATCAGAACACGAAATAGCCTTAATGACGATGCTTGATATCGCATTGCTAAAGAATTCTGATTAAAACTAGTGTAATTTGGATTATTATCACTATCTTTGCAGCAAATTAAAACCAGAAGCGTATGTCGAAACTGAAGAAATGCTTATATCTTATTAATCTGTTAGAACGTAAGGGTGCCCTAACGCTGAAAGAGATTAATGATTATTACCAGTACTCGTCGCTCTATGAGGGTGAAGAGATTCTGCCAAGAACTTTTCTAAGGTATAAGGATTATATTGACGAAACATTTCCCTGTTACATAGAATTTAATCAAAGGACAGGGAAATATGAACTTCATCGGCACAAGGCTCTCTATGGTGAAGATGACTCGCTATATGACTATCTACTATCAGCTTATCATATAGAAGGAATGACAGAACTGGCACTAAAACATCGCGATAAGATTATACTTTCTGAGGCACCAACAGGTGTAGAGAACGTACAAATAATACTGGAGGCGATTGATCAGGGGAAAGGCATAGAGTGCGAATATTACTCATTTAATCGCAAAACGGTGAAGCATCAGTTGCTGATTCCCTATTTCTTGCGAACTTGGGAACAGCGATGGTATCTGGCTGCTGAACCAGACAACCACCATCATGGAATATCCATATTTGCATTGGAACGGATGGAGGACATCAAACTGACAAAAGACAAAATGCACCCGTCAAATAAAATCACAGTAGAGGAATATTTCGATGGAAGTTTTGGCGTTAACCATTCTGATAATCAAAAGCCTGAAATGATTCGGATTAAGGTTTATGGAGCACAAGTAGAATATGTCAGAGCATTGCCTATACACGAATCACAAAAGGAAATTGAAACCACATCCGAATGGAGTATCTTTGAATATAGGCTTGTTCCGTGTTACAACTTTTATCAGCAACTCCTATGGCATAGGGAGAAATTGGAAGTTATAGAGCCTTTAACTATTCGAGAGGAACTAAAGATTGCATTACAAAAGATACTGGAACGCTATTAATTTTATGAGTTTCATCAAGTATATAGCTGACGGGGAGCACTTCGAGGAAGTTCTGTCATTGGTGGGTAAGGCCAAGCAGACGGTGTGGATTGGGACGGCAGACATCAAGGATTTGTATGTCGATGACAAGCCATTCCTTGCACTGATTGCCTCCTTGCTGAAGAAAGGCGTAGAGGTTAGGCTGATTCATGCCAAGGAACCAGGAACGGCATGGCGCGAGGATCACGAGAAGCATCCTATACTCTATGATGGCATGGAGCGTGTGCTATGTCCGAGAGTACATTTCAAACTCATCATCATCGACAGTTCCATTGCCTACGTTGGCTCCGCTAACCTGACAGGTGCCGGTATGGGCATGAAATCTCCTAAGAAGCGGAACTTCGAGGCAGGCATTCTGACCGATGACCCTGAAATGCTTGAAGCAGCTATTGAGCAGTTCGATAATGTATGGATCGGCAAGTTTTGCAAAGACTGTGGCCGACGTGAATATTGCTCAGACCCGATAAAGTAAAAACATATCACCTAAAAGGCGCAGACATTGGCTACTTATTCAGATGCGACATCTAAGAAGTTTCCTAGGTTTCATGACTACGCCGAATATAGCAAATGCTGTTAGATACTGCTGTCTGCGATAGATGGCAGTATTTTTTATTCGTCGTCCTCATCATCAGAAGCGTTTGAAACGAACTGGGCATTATGTTCCTCAACCATTCTCGTGAACATTTCCTGTGACTCAGGATCAGGACAACGTCGTTTACAGATGTCTTTGATCGTTTTCTTATTAACTGGTCGTTTGACGATTTTGTACCATGAAAGGAACTCTGTGATGTCCTCCTCTCGCGTGAAGTCATAAGAGTTTTGGAATCTGGTGTTATGAGTCTTCAGCTGGTTCATCAGCTTTTTGGCTAGTTTCCTACTCATGCTCTCGGCTTGGAGCTTTTCTTGTTTAGAATTTCCCTGCAGAACCTTGAAATTAGTCTGAGCAGTAGTCAGTTCACCTTTCAGTTTCTTGATGACACTCTCCTCCTTTCTGAAAATTTCATCAGTATGACGGACGTGAACATAGCAGTTGTATGAGTGGGCTGTCTCTTGGAACCATGCCAATACCCTTTCATCATTAATAAGTGTTTCCACTGCTTCCCTCAGCGACTTAGTGACCGGTTCCCTGCGCATGGCCAGTTCCCATAACAACTTGTGAACATCTTCAAAAGTGCTTATCTTGTCAAAGCCCAGTTCTGCCAGTTTCTCCTTTGCTTCTTTGACAGATTCCGGGTCAACGTCCTTCTCAACAGGTCTGGTGTCAAGAAACGGAGCCAACTGTGCATCAGTATATGGCGGGAAAGTACATTTTATCCATACCTCTTTTCGTTCAATCCAGGAATAAATGGAATCAATATATTTCTCGGCCTTGGGATTCCCTTCACAATAGACCTTCACATAAGCATCTTCCAATTCAAAAAGTGCCTCATGGAAGATAACGCTAAGCATGTCTGCATCAACATGTTTGTTAATTATACGGACGTTTGGCTTATTGGCCTCTCTGTATGGGAACTTGATGCCAGCTGTTGCCAATTGCCTTTTCACAAAATCCTTGGCCACGATATTAACCTCCTCGCCTTGCTGGTTGATGTTGACGATTATCGCCCTTTTACCATACGCTCTCAGAAGGTCAACAAGATACATGATGGCATGATCCAGCCTTTCAGACGCTGCTATGTTATTTGTTTGATTCATTGTCTATAATTGTTATATTTGTAATCATCCTGAGAATAATCTTTTTCCCATCGGTCATCACCATTGTCTGCTCATACTCATCGATGCGCTTTACGTTGCCTGTATAGGACTGATATGAGCCACCTTCCTTATGTTCGTCTGGCACGAAATACTCAATTGTCACATGTGGCTGCTCCGAAAGTTTAGATAATAGCAGTTCCATCTTACGGTTCAGTTCTTCATTACCAGAATCTCCCAGGTCTATCCAGTCATCCGTCACACGGTTTGATTCCTGAATGGCAGCATCATAGCCTGTCAAAGCAGCAAAGGGAGCAAACTGAGCTGCTCGGTTCCACATCGGCATCCTTGGATGATGCTTTGGCTCGTAATGTGGCAAATTGATAATATCGTCGTAATCGTTGGTCATACCTGGTATCTGTCGGATGTCATCACCCCATCGAATTCGAGGAACAATAATTTCTTCATGGCCTCCATTTTTTCCCCTTCAAGAATATGCGTGTTATGCCTGTTTTAATATCTTCATCGGTAGAACAGAAATAATATTCCTCTACAACGTTCAAGATTTTTTCTATATCCTGCTGCGACATTTCGCTTTTATAAAAATTTATGTAACCGTCTTCGAACCTGTGTTCATCATAGGATGAAGCATCTTCCTTAAAATACAAGTATTTTTTTAAATCAGGGAAGCCGGCGGTAACAAGTGCCCTGCATAATGAGCGATTGGACTCGCAAAACTTCTTGCGATGCCACGTGCGAAGGCCCCATTTCCTGAATTTGTTAAATCCCATCACAATAAATGCAATAATAGCGAAAGAAAGTAAATCCATTTCTGCTTTAATTAAATTAATCTGACTATTCTGAATTCCACAAATTCAAGTCTGCAACTTTTCTGTACGGCATATGTCATATCTGACATTATTTGAAGTTCCAGAATCCAGTTCCCGTCTCTGGGTCGAACTTCCTTCCGATTGACCCTCCAATTGTTGGCCGCAGTTCTATCTCTGCAGTATAAAGTACCGTAGTCGATTTGAGATGACCTCCTGCCATTCCATGCTTGCCATCTTTCTTGAAAGAGAATAAAGCATGGGTATGGTGATAGAGCTGACCGTCATCAGCGGAAACAACATTACCGTTGATAGACACCAGTTCCAGCATTCCTTCAATCTTCTCTGTCTCGAAACTACCTGTTTCAGGGATGAACACCTGTAACTCAGCACTGTTACACCCTCCTATACCAGAGAAAATGGCGGACGGAATGGACTCTTTACGGCAGATTTCAAGGATATTGCTGATAATTTCATCACCTCGATCCATCCTAACATAGAACGTTTCACCTATCTTTTTGTATTCCATACTTATAGTCTTGACATGAATTTCTCCTTATCCACAATGAATCTCAAGTGTGTTCCTTCTCCAAGCAAAATCTCGCTGGAATAAGCAGACACCTTGAACTCTATTTTCTTTCCATCTACCTTTGTTACCTCGGCAGTTGCTTTCACCACATCGCCAATCTTTGAGGGTTTCAGGTGAGAAGACTCGATATGACCGCCAACAGTCGTACAACCTTCCGGCAGTTCATTCTTGACGGCAAGCATGGCCGCATTCTCCATCAGTGCCATCATCATTGGAGTGGCGAGAACGGGCATATCGCCAGAACCAACTGCAATAGCGGTCACAGCATCTGTAACAGTCAATTCGCTCGTGTATTTCAGTCCTATTTCTATCATTTCTTACTAAACTATCATAAATGTCGATGCAAATTTAGCGAAAATTCCCTGATTATCACTATCTTTGCCGATAGATTTAAGTGAAATTAGTTATTACGCGTATGAATGACAAGATTATTGTCAACAATAAAGAGTTCGTTGTGCAGAAGGACTACGAAAACAATCTGACTGATAAATACCTCGAAAGAAAATATGAGTCAGACAACGCAACTTCAGAAACACAGTTCATAGACTTGGGACTACCATCCGGAACTCTCTGGGCTGACCGCAATATCGGGGCAGACGCACCTGAAGATTACGGTGAATATTTCCGATGGGGTGAGACTGCGCCCTTTACGGAAGAAAGCTATGCTTATGATTATCGTGACCTTGGTGATAATATCGCCGGGACAGAATATGACGTTGCCACCACCATACTCGGCAAAGGTTATAAGATGCCTACCGATGAACAACTGAAAGAACTTCTTCGCTGTTGTACGAGGGAGCTGACTACCTTTAATGACGTTTACGGCATGAAGGTGACAGGCCCAAACAGTAATAACATCTTCCTTCCCGCTGCTGGGTTTTGTTATAACATTTCTTGCCGATTGGCTGCCGTAGGTTCGGGCGGACACTATTGGACCGCTATGCATGGTGATTTTTCTGATTATACGAACACTGGCATTTACCTATCCTTCAATTCGCATTTCTGTTCATGGGCCATGTACGACCGTGGTGGCGGATTATCAGTGCGACCAGTGCAGATATTAGAGATTACAAAATAATGAACATTGATACAACCAATATGTGCTCGCACTTGCAGAAGAAACTGTTCAATGAGGATGGTATCTATCATCATCTTTGGATAGCGATGGAGAATGACCCAGAACTGACGGCAGTAGTCCGTTCACGTCAGCTTCATATCTACCGTAATGGGAAGAAAGTATTGGTATTGGCAGGAAAGTCTGCTCCAAAGGTAATAAGGGAAGACAGTATCTGTGAGATCAATCATCAAGGATGCCCAAAATCGGGCTTCATCGATTTCAATTAATTCATTTAATTGCCTTTTTCGTTTTAATTGAATTAATTGGCCGTAAATTTTTCGGATTACAGGAAAAAGTGCTATCTTTGCACCAGATTTGCATCAAGAGTGGCGAATTAGCCCACCAACCGGCCTAAGATTAATCGTTGGCAGCGGTGGTAAAGCGATGCGAGTGATAATGTATAATTCACTAAAGATTAACGATTATGGAAATCAAGAAGATTGAAAAGAGTGATCTGGTACTGTTCCCGCGTCTGCAGGAGCAAGGTGTTGAACCGAGGCATGTGGAGCGCGAGGCCTTCAGGGCTGAGTTGCGGCATGTAGAGGGGCATGGTGACTACTGGCTCCTCCATCAGCAGGCCGAGCCCCACGTGGTTGTAAACATCCAGTTTGCCGCTGACGAAGCCGAGTTTGACCGCAAGCTAGGCTGGTTCATCGGCCAGCAGAAGCTGCACGAGTACGTCCGTGGCGACCTAAGTTTCTTCAGTGCCCTGGCAGGCTACAACCAAGAAGAGGTTCCAAGCCGATTCCCCGACAACATCAAGAGCATCGTCTACGCCCTGAGCGACTCTGCCCGTTGGTGGCATGAGTACGGACAGGAATCTATAAAGGATGGAAAATGATCATGGCCATCCTGTAAAGGCATTGCACAAATTTATCTATTATAGAAGATAAAATTATAATTTTTCGTGTTTTTGTCTTTTATAAAAGATAAAATCACTATCCTCCACTATTTGGCAGACAGGATTCAAACGGCATTACACACTTCCATTTGAGACGTTTCTTGACTGAAGGACTGGAGTAATACTGCAATATGTATTGATGTATTTTTATATTTGCTTATTGCTGTATTTGCGTATTACTATAAATATATAATAATGTATTCACGCTAATATGTATTTTCATATTGACGTGAATACATATTTAAAGACGGCCTTTCTGGAGTTGGAGATAGTCCGTAAGTGACTTGCAATCAGCGTAAAACAGTGAGGAGTCTATTATCTTGCCCTCATGGATTGACCTGATTGTCTCAATTAAGACACCGCTGAATTCTGTGTTCGGTAAAAGACAATAAACACTGGCATACTCCTTAATCCTTTCAAACAGGAAACGCCAGTTGGATATTTCGTTAAGAACGATATAGTCAGACTTCTTAGGAATTTTCTTAATCCCATCTGACGGATAATGTTTCCTGAGAGTTAGGTATGCCAGAAGATCCTTGAAATCCATGAACAATAGACACGAGCGTTTCTGCTGTGACAGAGTATTTACGATGACCACGAGCCCCGAGACACCAACAGTCTTAGGTGTAACAAACTCATTATCATCGAAAAATTCTAGCCCATTATGTAGATTCCTGATGGCAATACCATGAAACGCATGACTCATACACTCGAAATCCACACTCGAACAGTACTTGGCTGCTTCTGACTCGTCAAAATTGCAGCCTCGCAGAAGTTGGCGGTCATTTTCGTTGAAGTTTGCTTTCTCCCGTACTCTGACAGCATGCTTCAAGTTGAGCCGTTTCATAAAAACGCCATCTGTACTCATCTGCTAAAACGTCTATGAAGTTGGGCTATGATGGCATCCTCCGTCAGATTTGAAAGTTCCTTGGTTGTATGACCAAGGCGGAAGAAGTCAGAAATATCCTTCTCCTGCTTACTGCCACAAAGAGGCAGTTCAATGTTCAGGACACTCGGACATCCAAGTTCTTTTAGTTCATTCACTCGATTTGCGGATTCTTTACGGCCAGTGTCATCCATATCGTAAAGAATGACTATGTGATTGAACCGCTCCTGAAGAGACGGCAAAAGGTCTTCTGGTACCTTTGCCGTCTCGCTATTTAAACAAATCGTATGAAAACCATGTGATGATAGGCTGAGAACGTCTTTTTCACCTCCAGTGATGTAGAGTACATCGCCTGATGGTGGCAACTGATTCAGCCCGAAAACGTAGGGATGGGGGAGGTGACCGGCATATACGAACCGCATTTGCTGCCCTGGACGGTAAATCTTAACTCCCTTTCCCTCGTTGAAGTTATAGCAGAAGAAGGGATGCCCATCTTCATAAATGCTATATGGGGTTCCGTCAGACCGACGGGAATGGAATGCTTTCACACTAACGACCGAGAATTTAGCTAACGTCGCGCTGTCAATGCCATACTGTCCCCAGTATTGCCTGTCAAGTTGCGACATTGACGCATTTGTCACAATCTCAAAGGGCAATTCCTTACCGGAAACGTGCTGATGCTCATTGGCAAGCACAACCACAGGCTTCGTGTTATTTGACGCAAGGATCGGTTTTCTATCGTCGAAAATGTTCAGGCATAGCTTCCTGTCAATCAAACGTAGTATTTCATCAAAGTCATTACGGGCGTCCAGATTCTCCCATCTGGCCACAAACCAGAAACAGTCGCCACGAACGGTACTGTCGCCAAAATCCACAAGGAAGTACCTGCCGCATTTCTTGCCGTAATAAAGATTGCAGCTGGCAATGGAATCGTCATAGAAGGGGTTTTTGAACTTTACACCCGGCTTTACAGTGCTGCCGAGGTATTCTTGAAACACCTTCAAACCTCCATCGGTCTTCTCTAGAATTTGGTCAATCTGGTCCATTTTTTCGAATTCACTAGTGTCCACTAAAATCCATTAACATTTTCAAAAGTGACATTTTGATAGTTGGCTCAGTTTTCGAACTCAAGCCATAGTTGCTGGTCATTGCCGTTGTCATCCTCTACAGGCTCATCCTTCAACAGTTCCCGCAATGATGTTTTGTCAAATAAAGATACTCCAACGATGCGTAGCAGTTCATAAGTG
>JAEEGG010005164.1_pt1 | contig 31192 bp, 24 predicted proteins | sample 9134161 | NCBI WGS metagenome assembly JAEEGG01 (sample SAMN16246543, study PRJNA631951) | gut metagenome | biome: gut microbiome; feature: rumen; material: CR-attached | host: Bos | place: Iran: Karaj | collected 2018-10
TGCTCCAATGTATTTCGGCAATGCTTCATTACAGTCACTGCGATCAATAAGTTCCATAAAATCATAATTAGGCATTGCTTCTATATCAACAGAAGCAACCCATAATTGTTTAAATATTTTCTTTGTTCTCATTTCTTTAAGTTGTGGAACAATGCATGTACTAATTATTATCTGGCAGCTTGAAAATTACTGGTAATATGTACCATACGTTCACAGGTTCGCCCACATTGTTGCGTCCTGGCGAAAAATCGGGCAGCATTTTAATTAGTCGAACAGCCTCTTGGTCAAGTTCTTTATTAACCGAACGTACCACCTTGACTTTTCCAACCTTACCCGTCTTAGTAACCACAAATTGAATGATCACTTTTCCTTCTATTCTGTTTTTCAAGGCTTCGTATGGATAAATCATGTTATCTTTAATAAACTTCATTAAAGCCACGTCACCACCAGGGAAACTTGGCATCCATTCACATGTGCGAAAAACATCATCTTCATCGTCTTTATTGTATTCATCTTCACGATAGTACAGATGAGGGGAGTTCGGGTAGCTATACTTACCTGCCAGAACAAAAAGACGATGAGAAAAATCTTTGAAATCTTTAGAGTATTCTAAATAATAACCATTTTTAGTTTCACAAATGGTTATGGCATTCTCCGATTTTGAGCCATTGTTATATAAAACCACATTGAGATTAGGCCAATCAGTTTCTATATATTCATTTGTTTTAATTTTTTTGGCAATGATTTTATGGGTTTTGCTAACATATAATTTATTAACATAGTTCAGTAAAAGACATCTGTCGGAGTCAGATAGTTCAACAGCAGGTCCCACAGGGTCTTTTAATAGATTCCACTCGCCATATCGTTTTTCTTTATACTCTGTTCCATTAAGAATTGCCGAGGAGTCTTGGATAACAAATTTGTACTTATTTGCCCAAGAAGTAGCATTATAAATGATTACAATACTATCTAATCCTAGGTCTTTTGAAAGTGACAGACGTTTATTAGTAGAAACATTTTCAGTGTTGTCATTTCCAGTTGAAAGCTTTTCACTTGAGGAGTCAAATGAACATGCTACCATCATTATGGTGCAGCCAATGGTTATAACTGACAATATTTTGCTTCTCTTTTTCATTTTTTCTTCTTTTAAGTTATGGAACGATGGTGTTGATTTGAGAACAGCCCATACATGATATTTTCATGCCATAATAATCATTCTTCGTATTTAGAAATTATTACTGTTTTGATTTTGTTTCTCCAAACCCAGACCTGAAGTCCGATTGAATCAAATTCATAAACATGCTGATTTTGTCCTCTATCGTCATTTATAGGGATATAGATTACATCTTCATCATCGGGCTCTTTTTCGACAATAGAAACAAACTCTTTGAAATCCAGTCCAATAAGTTCAATGCCTTTATATATGCAAGATGATGAGCAACGAATGGTATTTATTATTCCGTCTAATTCACACCAAACGTCGATGTCATCATTTATAAAATGATATGAATCATTGGTAAATGTTGACTCATGATACGTCTCTTTTGTGTGTTCGCGATCCAAGTAGTTATATATATTTGAACCAAGAACAAAATCGCCATATCCAACGTTGGGGGTTAAACCGATATTCATATCTTTCATCCTCACTTTATCTCGCATTTGACATCCATTTGCGTCAGAGCATTTATCCACTCCGCACGTTTGTCTTTAATAGACTCAAGAAATGGCATTATATCGTCACCATAGGCTCTAGTGCTTATGAAATTGAGCTGTTGTGCCTTTTTGCCATTGATTATGGCCGTTTTATAGTGGTGAATGTCCCACTCTAGTAAGTTAAGGCTCTTGCCGTTGCCATCGCTCACGAGAAAATCCAGGATATATTCTCCGTTGTTTTCAAGCACTTGGTAATTGCAGCAGGCATCAGTCTTTACTCTTTCTTCGAGTTCTTCAACCTTCATTTGCACTGCCAGCTCTGGAGTTACTTCTTCGGCCAAGATAACTGCGACAGTGAACATCTGGCTATAATTGTCGAACGTCTCATTCTCAGGAATCCATTCTTGGAGATAGTATAGCTCCATAGGATGAGTGCTCCACCTTAGCACCATTTTCTGGCCATTAAACTCGATGGTGTTCCCTACGTTAAGATAGTCTATCATTTCTTGCGAACTCATTGAGACACAAGAAAACATAACGAGCAGTAGTGTGATGATCTTTTTCATTTTTTCTTCTTTAAGTTGTTGAACGATGGGGGTGTGGTGATGAATCAAAAATATTCGCTCACAGCAAATTCAAATTGCTGCATGAATATTTGTTTGAAAGCAAAAAGGTTGTTCTGCTCGTAGAAAATGAGCATAGCCTTTTTGTAATCGACAGAATCGACGGTTCTAAAACTCAATGGGCAGTATCCATTTGCTATGAGTATTGCGTTGCTTGTGATGCGAGCAGTCCTCTTGTTGCCATCGCTAAATGCTTGTATATAAGATAATAGGACTAGAGTCAGCAAGGCCTTCTCAAAGACATTATCCTTACCATTTATCAATTCGCATGTATCGTGAATGGCTTCAAGAATTTGGAATTCATTGTCAAGCGGATGATAGTTGGTGCCTGTAATACCCACACGGCGATGACGTATGCCCTTGTCAACCGATAGATCCTTTGTAAGCAGAGCGTGTATGTCCTCAATGTGACTAAGTGATAGCACTTGCAAATAATCAGTATTGTCAAAAATAAATCGTAGTGCCTCTTTATGGTTAAGTAGCATAATGGCCTCTTCCTTAGTCTTGCCTTCGGCAGTCTTGCTCTCTCGTAGCAGTCGTTCGGTCTCGAGCAAAGAATAAGTGTTGCCCTCAATTTGTGAGGATTTCCAGCTCAGGTCAATTCCTAATCGCTCCATTTCCTTCTTGTACTCATTGACGGTCATCTCGTCGACGTGCTTGCGGAACATCTGTTGGAGTTCATTCAGGTGTTTGCGCTCATCCTCGGTAAACAATTCCACTGTTGGGAGTTGATCACGTATAAGTTGGAAATTGAAGGAGGTCTGCACCTGGCGCTCGTCAACGTCTTTGGCAAAATAGGTGTCAAGGTTAAGCGGCATGAGAAGATGTGCTTGTGGCGAAAGACTATAGCGAGTAGCACGAGCTTTACCAGTTACAATAATGTTTCCATTTCCAACTAATGAGGCAATAGCTCTTTTAAGAGTTGCATCACTTCCTTCGAAAGCAATACCTCGTGCTATTTCGTCACGAGTTGATGGCTGATTGTAATGCAAATATTGAAGAATTTCTCTTGTGTCCATAATATATTAAGATTGGAATCGGCGCAAAAATAGAGAAAAAAGCTGTATTATCGGCTCAAAATGAGCCTTTTTTTTCCAATTTAAAGTTTTTTTTGAGCCGATTACTATTTAAATGGTGAACCTATGCCGCCTGTTACTGTATATTTTCAACGCTAATAACTCTGTGATTATTTTTTTATTTTTTCTTCTTTAAGTGTTGAACGATGAAGTAGCTGTGAATGCAAAGTTGTTTTTGCAAAGATACAACATTTTTCTTAAAAAGTTACATCTCCATGTCACGGGGCATGAAGATGTAACAAGATGCTTAGAATAAAGTGGAGATTACCATTCTAGTGGAACGGTTAGCTTGAAAGTGATGTTGCGGCCCATGTTGAAGACGCCTCGCCTGCCAGTGACGGTATTGACGTCGGCCATCTTCAGTCGGCTCAAATGGTTTTGATAGGCCTTGTCGGTAAGGTTGTTGGCGATGATGGCCAGTGTTGCCACACGGTTGCCACGATACATGATGTCGGTGCCCACCGAGGCGTTGAGCAGTGCATAGGCGGGAGTTGCGGTTTCGGTTCCGTAAGCTTCGTAGAAATGATTTTGCTTGAAATTGTAATCCAGACCTACCGACACATAGGTGTTGTTGAACAAGCGGCCGTCGTGTGTGAACTCATATTTCACGTCGGTGCGCCAGCGTGGAGCAGGAGTGAAAGGCAGGTTGTGCGACTCGGGAGGCTGGTGCAGCAGGACGGCGCGTACGAGGTCGAAAGAGGTGCCCAGATGCAGGTTGTGCATGGGATGCACGTCAATTGACAACTCGCCTCCCCACAAGCGGCTGTCGCCACTGTCGAAACGGAAAGTGTCGTAACCTTCTTCGACTACTTCGTTCACACGGTGCAGGAAGATGTAGTTGTCAATGTGGCTGACGAACATATTAAGCTGCAATGAAACATACTGATTGGTGAAGTCGGCCCCGAGGTCAAACTGGAAGCTGTATTCAGGCTTGAGGCGCTCGTCGCCCAGCTCATAACGAATTGAGCCCTCATGAACACCGTTGGAAGTGAGCTCGCTAATGTTTGGAGCACGGAAACCGCGTGACATGTTGGCGCGCAAATCCCAGTGTGGCCCGGCATGCAGCACAGCTCCCACGCTACCCGTCACTCCACCAAAGTTTCGAGTCATGTCGTTGAAACGCATGTCGCCATCTTCTTCGAGGGCGTTGCTGTGCAAGTGACGGTGGTCGTAGCGCAAGCCTCCGTTGAGAGTCCAACGGCCAAAATCTTTGCTAGTGGTGACAAATACACCAAAATCAAATAGGTTATAGTCGGGGATGAGAAACTCTTCGCCGGCATTGATTGAGCGCTGATACATGCCGCCAACGCCGCTAGTAACGCGCCAACCGTTCATCTGGCGAGTCACATAGTGCACATTGTAACTGAGCGTGTGGAGCTTGAAGTAGAGTTCGTATTCATTGGGGCTTTCGGCATCTTCAAATTCCTGACGGCGATTGAGCTGGTATCCAAGCAGAACATTGAGCTTTCCGTCGCCAAGGTAGAACGAGTTGTCCCAAGCCGCCTTGTAGTGGTAGACTTGCTGATAGGGCATGCCGTGTCCATACTGCTTAAGGCGACCATATTCACACACGAGATCGCCCGTTTCCTCATCGCGCTCACCCTCTACGATACTGGGTGTGATGTTGTAGTAGCTCAACGTGAGTCGTGAATATCCCCATGAACGGTTGATGCCACCCATGAGTTGCGCGGCCCGCTCGTGGAACTGGCTGTTGGGCACATAACCGTCGTAGCGGTTCTTGTAGGCATGGGCCATTTTTTCACTATAACGCGCGTTCCACACGTTGCCTTTCTTGTTGCCCGAGAAGTAGAGCGAATAGTCGAAAAGACCATTATTAGTTTGATACTCAGTTGAGAGCCCAGCACGCATCTTGCCCTTGGGCACTATGGGCGATGAGTTGAACCGAAGCACGCCAGCGAGTGCGTCGCTGCCATAAACCAGACTGCCTGGGCCCTTGAGAACTTCGACCGAACTCACGCTAGCGGCATCAATCTCGATGCCATGCTCGTCGCCCCATTGCTGGCCTTCTTGACGGATTCCATCGCTCACCACCACGATTCGGTTATATCCCATGCCACGGATGACGGGTTTGGAAATGCCACTGCCGGTTGTTAATTGCGAAACTCCGGGAATAGTGGTTACAGCGTCGATGATGTTGGTTGCCGAAACCGATTCTAATTGACGTGCAGTGAACAAAGACACTGGTGCTGAGGATTCTTTTAGCTTAATGGCTCCTGTAGCTCCTGTGACCACCACCTCTTTAAGGTTGAGATGACGATAAAAAACGTCGGTTGTATCGACTGTTTCTTGGCTCCAAGCTTGTGTGCCAAGCACAGTCACGAGTATAAAAAATATGTGTTTTTTCATTCTGTAACGATTGAACCCAAATCGGTCATTAGGCCGACGACAGGTTATTTATTAGGTCTTTTATGTCATAACAGTTTTATTTTGGCATCTTGTTGCAGATATTGTTTTGTCATAGCCCGCTATGTCTTCGACAATATCTTTACAACCTGCTCAAAATAAATTCTGTTCTCACATAAATCCTAATGACCGATTCGGGTTAAATTAATATTTAACATGGCACTACATTCCCGCACGTCGATAGGAAGCGGAATGCAGTGTTTTTTTTAGATAAAAACGGTTGAATGTTACAGAATGGCGGGTGGTGCCCGCAGAGAAGTCACTCCATGATAGGCGTCGACAACAGCCTCAGCCACAGGCTTGATGATAACAGCCACCATGACTGCACACGCTTTAAACTCTTGTGGTTGAAACTCAGCAATAAAGCGCTGGCTCATGAAGCGGCAAATCACACAATCGTCGACAGGTGAGGAGTATTGCGTGATGTGGCCTGCATGATGCACGTGTTCAACGCAGTCATCGCAGTCGATGGGTGTCGATGGCAGGGAGTGAATGTGAAGACAAGAAAGCAGTATGGTCGGCAGGAATACCGACAGCAGAATCCAGGCTGATATTTGCTCTCTAAGTTTCATTTTGGTTGCAAAGATAATGCTTTTAGGTTAAGGCAAAACAACCGACAGTGTGTTTTTTATTAATTAACATTCCCAGTTGACAGCATAGGTGTCTATAGATTTTTATAGGATTAAGATTATTTGACTTAAATTGTTGAGTATTGATGAGTGATTTTTGTGTACATTTGTAGCATAAAATAATTAAAAATGAAGAACTTTTTAGCAGTGATAGGCAGCTTGCTGTTTGCAGTAATAGCAGTGTTGCCTGTTAGGGGAAACACCGTGATGAACGATGCAGGAGTGAAAATAATGGTAATCAGCGACCCGCACTTGCTTGCACCGTCGCTCACGGGCGAAGGCAAGGCAGCCCAACAGCTGGCGGCAGGCGACATGAAGCTGGTGCTTGAGAGCGACCTGATCGTGGGGCGCATGGTTGACGAGATTATCAAGGAAAAGCCACAACTGTTGCTCATCACGGGTGACCTCACTTTTAATGGCGCTCGTGCGAGCCATGAGCGACTAGTAAGCCACTTGGAACGGCTCGAGAAAGCAGGAGTGAGAACATTTGTAATCCCTGGCAACCACGATGTTAACTGTCCTTATAGCAAGAGCTACGCAGGCGAGGTTACCGAGCCGGTCGCCACGGTGAGCAGCGAGGAGTTTGCCCAGCTTTATTTGTGCTATGGCTATGGAAAGGACTCGAAGCGTGACCCTAACTCGTTGAGCTACATATGCGAGCCTGTTGAGGGATTGATGCTGTTGTGTATCGACAGCAATCGCTACAACGAGAACCGTTTAGGTGTTGGTGGGGAGAAAGTGGTGTATCACAACGAAGGCGTAGTAAAGCCAGAGACCCTGGAGTGGATAAAGGAGCAACTCGATGAGGCCAAGGCTGGTGGCAAGCGCGTGATTGCACTGATGCATCACCATCTTGTGGAGCACATCGATGGTGAGGCCAAGCTGTTGCCAAACTATATTGTTGCCAATCATGAGGAGGTGGCAAAAGTGCTGAGAGATGGCGGCGTGAAGGTGGTATTCACAGGCCATCTGCACATTACCGACGCTGCCACGATAGGTGTAACCGATGTGGCTACTGGCTCGGCATCGACCTATCCGCTGCCCATGCGCACTGTGACTGTTTCGCCCGGTCGTGACACGCTAAGCATTGAAACTAGGTTCTTTGATGGCTTGGATGAGGAGTTGTTGCAGCGCGGTCGCCAGCAGGTGGAGAACAGCGCAGAGGTGGTGGCAAGGATGATCTCTCGCAAGTTATGGCCCAAAATTAACGGTCGCATGGATCAGCTAAAGCAAATGCTTGAGATGCAAGAGATGGAAGTTTCCAAGTTGCCACAGAATGCTCAGGAATTGAGTGACTTGCTGGTTCGCCACTTGCGTGAACCGTTGACCAAGGGGCTGCTCGAAGTGTCGCGTGGTAATGAGAACGCGCGTAACGCGACAGTAGTGATTAATGGAATCAAGCAGGGCGTGAAAGGTATGATGGTTGAGTTGCTTGGCGATGAAGGAGAGATGATGGCCGAGTTCTTGATTGATGAGATGTTTCCTCGTGTGGAACCTATGTTAAAGAGCGCTCTTGAGGACGTTAACCATGTGGGCGCCAGCGATGAGAACCGCACCGATGATCATGTAATTGTTGTAAAGTTATAGTATTAAGCAGATATATAAAAAGCAACCTGCGAAGGGCAATTGCCATCGCAGGTCTCAAAGAAACGTTTTTTTGAAAAAAGTTATTTCATCTTTACCGAAGCGAGAATGCTATTGAGAGCCTTCTCGGCATCGGCTTCCTTGTCGGCAGGAGCTTTCACTGAACCCATAACGCCCTTGGTGCCTTCAATAACTAAAAGATAAGAGAAGTCAATCTCCCCCTCGTTGGTCACGCGACGCACAACTAGCTTGTTGCCATCAATTTGGGGATCTCCAATCTCTTTGTAATCTTGTTGATTCAAGAGCTTAACGTTGGCACCAGTCTCTTTGAGTTGGTCAACCGATGGTCCTGACTCATCGAAGTTGATGCTCAGACTGATAGCATCGTCGGCCGATTTGGCGTTGAGAACGTCGCCGGTGGCGAAAGTCTCTTTCCAGTCCTTAGGGTAGGTGACAGTGTAGTGCTCGCCCTCGAAGGTGATGCCATCGGTAGCTTGTTCAACATTCTGTGCTTCGCCACTGTTGCTGGCACTAGCGCTATTGTTGCCGTTGTTGCTACCGCTGCATGCTACGAGACCCATTGTAATGGCTGCCAAAGCAATAAGAAATAATTTTTTCATAAATTGAATTTTGTTTTAAGGCATCCTGATCTCACGTTTCAGCGCAATAACGGGAGTAAGTTGCCAGGGTTAATCATTCTTGTGTGGAAAATATAATAGTGGAGGCGCTGACTCCACCATGAATCGTCGTCTACATTTTTAACGCAGAACCACTACTTTTTATTGTGATTTTAGGTTTTTAGTTATTAGTTGCTAGTTTTTTAGATAAAAAAAGGCTGTTAGTTAAATTTTAGTAAAAAGTGGCATGGATTTTGCTTAAGTGTTTTAAACTTCGATATCTTTGCGACATCTAAGAGACGGAAAATAAAGTATAACAAAAAATTCTATATTTTTAGAACCCAACTTAGTATTATTGTTTCACTTAAAATGTTTTAGGTACTATGGAATTTTTTATTATTAAGAATGATGAACAACAGGGCCCCTTCACCCTTGAGCAGTTGAGCGGCATGAACATCATGCCCGACACACCTGTATGGACCGAAGGAATGCCCGACTGGACCACTGCCGACAAGGTTGCTGAGCTGCAGTCACTTGTAGCCTATGCACCTCGTGTTGACAGCCCCGCCGAGCCTCCGGCTATGCCAGAGACTTCGCCAGCCCAGCCTCCCCGTTGGGAGCCTTCGCCCGCAAATGCGACTCAAAATCAAGCCCCATATACAGCACCACAGCAGCCTTATGGCTACACAGCTCCTCAACCTCAATATAGTGAGCCGGCCCCCGTCAAACAAAAGAAGAGCCATACTGCATTGTGGGTAACCCTGGTAATACTGGCAATTCTTGCAGGAGTACTTGCCGTTACCAATCCTGACAAGAAAGACCACTGCCGTGCAATCTCGAATGTGACAAAAGACTGGACTCAAGACAAGATTGACGACTATCTGGGTGGCGGTCTGTTGGGCGGACTCACCAAGATGGTTACTGCTCCGCTGCTCAGCGAGGTGGTGGAAGGCTTTGTAGACGTAGACAACTATGGACTTTGCTCAATCGGTCACATCGACTTGGGCGAAAGCACAACTAAGGTATCGTTTGGCATCATGGGTCATGTGTTCACCTTCAACAAGGCGCAGATTGACGAGAAGATAAAAGAGGCGATAGGAATGAGCTTTAATGATGCAGTCGATACCGCAAAACAAGGCATTGATGACCTTCTTTTGGGAGGCGATGAAGATGAGCCCGCCGATGTTGAGGGTATAGAGCCCGAAACCGACGATGAGGTGACAGCCGAAGATCGTGCCGAGAGCAACTTTGCCATGCCCGAAGAGGTTGACACTATCGTGAAGACCATTACTAAGCAAAGTGCTCGAATGGCTGAAAAGGCCATCAACAAGGCTATAGATGATTTGTTTAAATAATGCATAATTCACAGTAATAAAGGGCGGTGACCTTGTGTCACCGCCCTTGTTGTTTAGTTAAAGTTCATCGTGGGCGAATGCGAGGATGAGTTTGGCTTTGTAGCGTCGCCATTCGAGGTTGAAGATGCTGCTGCCATGCTGGACTCCTCGTGGGTCGGTCTCACCGTAGAATCGCATAAGGACGAAATGGGCGAGTAGCGCGACGATGGTGTCGTGCAGTGCCGAGTCGAATCCCAGTTTGGGCTCATGCTTAAAGGCAAATCTCATGGTGATGTTTTGTGAGTCGATGTTAGGGTTGTAGTTGTCAAACTCAAGATAGCCGAGCACCCTTTGCCTCAGGTCGGAGTAGCCTTCTTTTAGCTTGAGCAGCAGCATATTGCGGTTGTCGGGTGTGAGAACAAAGAAATCCTTGTTGTGTGCACCAAACCAAGCGCTTTGTGCATAGACGTAGTTTAGAATGTCGCTGAAGTCAATGTTGATAGTTAGTTTGTGTTTGTCCATGGTGGTTTAGATTGTGTTAATAGAATAGTTGTGATTAGGCTGCTGAGTCGTAGTGTCGCAATACATTCATTAGGCGCAGTTGATGCCTGATGATTCTCTTTGCCTGATTCTCGCTGATGAAGAAGCGCGAGGCCCGGCAGTTTTCAAGAACAATGGGAATGGCATGTGCTGCCGACATTTTTCCGGTTTCCATTAGGCATTTTACCTTTTTAGTGATTTCTAGCCACATCATCCTTGTGAGGTTGCTTTTAAAAGTGACATTGTTGTCGTTGTTGAGTAGTTGAGTCACCACTACGTAGGCTCGATCGAAGCCCACATGGTAACTTGGCGAGCCCGTGATAAGTGCTAGCTTTAGTGCTGCCTTTTGTGGCTGCGACACCCGTTGAGGCTTGATGTTGTCGAAGATTTCGCAGAATAGCTCGGCAAGCTGCCGGTCGCGCTGGTAGCGACGTTGAGCGCTTTCGCTCTTGTTCAAGTAATTCATTGTGTTGTTCAATTATTAAGGTTAATATTCCTTTAGTATCGCGAATTAAGTTTCGCGTTGCAAAGATAATACAATCGAATGGTAAAATGCAAATTATTTAAGGTAATTTCACAATGATTTTTTTGGGAGATGTAAGAATAAAAAGACTCTCTAGAAGTTCTAGTAAGACTAGAAAATCTAGAGATTCAATGGTGTTGAGAGAGTGTTGTGGACTAGAAGTCGAGAGAGAGACCGAACTGCAGGTTGAAGTTGAGAGGATGCTCGTTACGGATTGTGTTGAGTGGCATGGTTGTGATGTAATGCGAGAGCTTGGGTGCGATGTAGATGCCCACATTGCGAGTGAAGTTATATTGCGCTCCCGCAGTTGCGTGAACCGACCACTGCAATCGCTTGATTGAAAGACTCTCGCCATTGAAGCGAGCCGACACCACCTTCTCGACAAGACCCTCGCCACCAATGAACGTGCTGAATCCGCGATAATGCCAGAAGTTCCACTTCACACCGAAGGGCATACCTATCAATTTTATGTTCTGCTTGAATTCAGGTGCACCGTTGTCAGGGGTTACGTCGCTCGACATAGAGGTGAAATTGAGACCAACGCTACCGTAGAGGTTTTTCACTATTCGCTTGTTGAACGTTACTCCAGCCGTGAGCGGCATGTGGTGGTGATACTTGTAGTTGACAGGTGGTGCCACCCTTGGGGTTGCGCCAGGTGCTGCCGGAGCCATCATCATGCCTGAATTGTTGGTGCTAGGTGCAAGTAACATTTGAGCCGCCGAGCTGTTGACAGTTGCGTCGCGGTCGGAGGATATAAGTCCGTTGCCATAGGCAGCGAGGAGCATGGTTGGCTTTTTGTGATGCTTGGTAAGGGCCATCTTCTCGCGTGCGGCACGCCTTGCGTTGGCATCGTAGACTAGATGCTGCTGGTAGGTGCTGTCGGCATAGGTTTTCCATGGATCCATTGCTTCCTGGTTCATGGCGTTGTCGTACTGGGCATAAAGTTCCTCGAGCGCTCTCATGGTCTCGACGTCGTAGAAGTACTCATCGGGATTGAATTCGGCATATTCCTCTTGATAGGCGTCGTCGGGTATAATGATTTCCTCTTGGTTGTCGAAGTCGTTGTAGTAGTACTCGTCATTATAATAAGGTGTGCTACTGTTGCGTTTAGTGGCAGCCGGCTGGCGTGAGTGTCTAGCGCGTGGAGTGGCTGGTTTGTTGGCTGCAAGAAGTGACTGTGCGCTTGGCGCAATAGCGGCTGGCGATGCAGGCGCAACGGGTTGTGGAGTGGCAGCTGGAGCTTCGGCTTCGCTGGCTGGCTGAGCCGGTGCTGGTAGCTTAGTTTCCTGTGCTAATTGTTGCTTGGGCTGCTGCACATTGTTGTCATCGTTGATAAAGAAGAACCCCGTTGTTGCTACTATGGCAACAGCAGCCGCCGCCGCTGCAGCTTTCCAAAGCCTAGGCGCAATGGCTCCTCGCTTTGCTGGCTGCTGCTGTGGCAGAGCTTTGGATATAGCCTCCCATGTTCCTTGTGGAACGTCGCGGGTGGCTTGGTCGGCTTTATTTTTAATAGCCTCAATCCAGTTATTATTATTGTTGCTCATAGTGTGGTCAAATATTGTTTAGCTTGTTGACGTGTTCTCTAATTCGGTTTGCCAAGATTGCTTTGGCTCTTGCGAGCTGCGAAGTTGAAGTCTTGACGCTGATTCCGAGTTGTTGCGCTATTTCCTGGTGGGAATAACCGTCCAGGCAATGGAGGTTGAAAACGGTTCGGTATCCATCGGGTAGTTCGGCAATCATCTGCAAAATCGTGTCGAGGTCGATGCCACCGATGCTGCTTGTGAGCTGCTCATCGTCGTCGTCGGGCGGGTCGGCCACGTTCTCGAGTGGAGCGCTATTGTTGATGAGCCTCTTTCGTTTCCTTAGGAAGTTGATGGCGTTGTTGACCGCGATGCGTGTTATCCATGCTTTGAGCGACCCTTTACCTTCCCACTTGAACGACTTAATAGTGGTAAAGATCGTAATGAAGGTGTCGTGGAGGACATCGCTGGCGTCGTCATCGTTGGCTACGTATCTATAGATTACAGCCATCAGATGTTGCGAATACTGGTCAAAGAGCTCTTGCTGGGCATTTGCGATGCCCCGCTTGCAACCTTGGCTAATATCTTTCTCGCTCATCATGTGGCTTGATTGACTAAAAACATGAGGTGCAAAATTACTGCATCATTTCTTGAAAAAAAATTATTTCTTCAAAAAAATGTTCTCGTGCTTGATATTAGCCATTTCCCAGTGGAGAGAACAGTCGCAAGCCGAATAGGTGGCTTTGCAAACACGTCACTCTATAAACACCTAAGGTGGCTAAATACTGCATGGAAAATGTGAAAAATTATACTTTTTAACACAAAATGGCACCAAATGGTAGTGTGTCAGTACCTTTGGTGCCATTTTGTGGTTGAGTATTTTAACAGTTGGCTAGTTGCCAAGGAATAAGATGTGGCCTTCCAAAATGCTATTCGTCGTAAGGGGAAGTTGTGGGTGTGAGGAAATAGGTGCCAGTAATCTCGTTAAAATACACTTTGTAGATACCTGCTTTGTCAGGAATATTAGGTTCTTTTATTGATATAAAAAGAAAGCTGCTCTCCACGCCTAGTGGAAAACAGCTTCAAAGCTTTTAGCTTGTTGCTAATTACTTGCCCTGCTCAGCAGCTGGATCTACTGCCTCAGCAGCAGCGTCAACAGCCTTGTCAGCAGCGTCCTTAGTAGCGTCAACAGCCTTGTCGGCAGCGTCCTTAACAGCCTCGGTAGCCTCAGCAGCAGCGTCCTTAACGGCCTCAGTAGCCTCAGTAACGGTGCTATCTACAGCAGCAGCGAGAGAGTCAACAACGGTAGTGTCCTCTACAGCGGTAGTGTCGGTAGAAGCGCTAGCACTGGTAGTACCCTGGTTGGTGCAAGAGAACATAGCTACGCTAGCAATAACAGCAACTAATAAAACTAACTTTTTCATTTCTTAAATCTTTTAATAATAAAACAATAAATAATTTTCGTGTGTTTCAAAAAACGGTGCAAATTTATATCAAAAAATTAATATGCAAGACTTTTTTGAATTTTTTTTTTGCTCAAAAAAGTGCGAAAAAGGCAATTTTAACACAAGTTCACAAACTTACAATCTATCACAATGTTGATTTACAGTAGTTTGATTAAGGAAAAATTGCTTTAATCTCAAAAGTGTTAAATTCTCTTTATAATTATAAAACTTGATTTTTAGCGATATAAGAAGCGTTTTATGCTCCGTTTTGGCGTCTTCTCAAACTCGTTGACCATAATCTCGATGTTGGTTACTCGTTCGTAGGGAGCAACTAGCTTATTTAGCTCAGTTTTAACGGCCTCCATGTGTGCGGGGAGTTGGTCACGAGTAACACCGTCGCGGTCCATCGAGTCATAGTCGGGATAGACGAGTGCGACGAGTTTGCGGTCACGTTCTACAACAAGACTTTCGCTCACGTAGAGCATGTTGTTGAGCTTAGCCTCGATTTCCTCGGGGTAGATATTCTGTCCGTTAGAGCTCAAGAGCATAGTTTTTAGACGTCCACGAATTGAGATGGTGCCATCGGCACTCAGTGTTCCCATGTCGCCGGTGTGGAGCCATCCATCCTCATGCAGCACCTTGTCGGTTGCCTCGGTGTTGTGGAAGTAACCTTTCATCACGTTTTCACCCTTGATGCAAATCTCACCGGGTATGTTCTCGGGATCATCGCTTAGGATTTTGCACTCCATGATGCCTGGGAGCACGCGGCCTGCGCTGTGAGGCACAAACTCACGCCATGGTGTGTGGCTCACGAGGGGAGCGCACTCGGTCATGCCATAACCCACGGTGAATGGGAACTTGATTTTATATAAGAAGTCCTCGACCTCGGCGTTGAACGGAGCACCACCAACGATTACCTCTTCAAACTGTCCACCGAAAGCCTCGATGAGTCGCTCACGAATGCGGTCATAAATCTTTCGGTCGAGGTAGGGAACTGCAAGAGCCCAGCGCAACTTGGTCTTGCTGATCATGGGGACAATCATCTTGCTATAGATTTTCTCAAGCACTAGAGGCACGCATATTACCAGATGAGGCTTTATCTCCTGCATGGCTTTGACGATTACCTTAGGAGCGGGGATACGTCCAAGCAGAGTGATGTGCGAACCCACAGCGAGCGGGGTGAGCATGTCGAAGGCGCAGCCGTAGGCGTGGGCTAGTGGCAGGAACGATACGCAGCGCGTGCCTTGACGGTGGAGCTGCGAGTTGATGCCATAGACGATGTTGCCAGCCAGATTGTTGCCGGTGAGCATTACGCCCTTGCTGAAGCCAGTTGTTCCGCTAGTATAGTTGATTTCCATGAGCTCTTCGTTGCTGCGCTCAATATAGTTGATGCCAGCAGCAGTGAATCCTCCTGGGTAGGTTTTCTCCATGAGAGCATCAATGTTGTCGATCACTTGATCGATGTGCTCGTCTTCGTTTTGTGCAAGCAACTTGCCGTTGTCGAGTGAAACAGCTGCGCGAATGTGCCGCATGTTGTCGAAGTCGAACGACTCCCAGATGGAGTTGCTTGCGAAAAGCACCTCGGCTTCGCTATGGTTAATGATGTGTTGTGCATCGCGAGGATTGAATTCCTGCAGGATGGGGACGATTACTGCGCCGTAGGTAATGGTGCCCATGAACACAATTACCCAGCTGGGTGTGTTTTTACCGATTAGAGCAACACGGTCGCCAGGCTTGAGTCCACACTCTTTATATATAAGGTGTAGTCGTGCTATGCGTTTTGCAAAGTCACCGTAGGTTAAAGTTTGCTTGGTGTTGTAGTCGCTCAGAGCAGGCAAGTCCCAGTTGTTACGGAAGCTCTGCTCAAAAATCTTGATGGTGTTTTCCTTCATCATAACTCAATGATGTTTTGCAGTAGTTTTTTCAGGCTACAAAATTAAAGAAAAAAACTAAAACTGCAAAATTCGTTGCTATAGTCTTTGAAAATTGCTATATTTGCAGTGAAATCGGTTAACTGGTGGCGTGGCGGGTTTTTGTGACTCATAACGTTGCCGTTAGCAATAATGTGCCTACCTTTGTATTGTTGAAATTAAGGACTACACATTTTATATATATAATATTATGAAAAAGAAAACACTCTCCATCATCAAGGATGACCCATGGTTGGAACCCTTTGAGGAAGCAATAGTGGGCCGTCACAATGACTTCCTGCGCAAGGAAGAAGAACTCACGGCAGGAGGCGACCTGGTCGACTTTGCCAATGCTTACAACTACTACGGCCTTCACCACACGTCGAAAGGGTGGGTGCTCCGTGAATGGGCACCTAATGCCACCGAGATATTTGTGGTGGGCGATTTCAATAATTGGACCGAATGCGCTCCCTATAAGATGAACCGCCTTGAGGACGGCAACTGGGAAATTAAACTCCCTGAGCGCGGTATGAAGCACGGTGACCTGTTCAAGTTGAGCATTCACTGGAATGGTGGACAGGGCGAGCGCATTCCTGCCTATGCCACTCGAGTGGTTCAGGACGATGTGACCAAGATTTTTTCGGCGCAGGTGTGGAACCCCGAAGAGAAATATGAATTCAAGGTAAAGAAATTCAAGCCCAATGTTAAGCCACTGCTCATCTACGAGTGCCACATCGGTATGGCACAGAATCGTGAGGGTGTGGGCACCTATGAAGAGTTCCGCATTAATATCCTGCCTCGCATCGAGGCTGACGGTTATAACGCCATACAAATTATGGCCATCCAGGAGCACCCTTACTATGGGTCGTTTGGCTACCATGTGTCGAGTTTCTATGCAGCATCGAGTCGTTTCGGCACTCCCGAGGAGCTCAAGCACCTTATCGACGACGCCCACAGCCGTGGCATTGCTGTGATTATGGACATCGTGCACTCGCATGCCGTTAAGAACGAGGTTGAGGGCTTGGGTCGATTTGACGGCAGCTACGACCTCTACTTCTATGGTGACGGCAAGCGTGAGCATCCCGCTTGGGACTCACTGTGCTTTGACTATGGCAAGAATGCTGTGCTTAACTTCCTGTTGAGCAATTGCAAGTTCTGGCTCGAGGAGTATAAGTTTGATGGATTCCGCTTTGATGGTGTGACATCGATGCTCTATTATAATCATGGCTTGGGACAAGCGTTCGGAAGCTACGATGACTACTACAATGGCAATCAGGACACCAACGCCATCACCTATCTCACTCTTGCTAACAAGCTCATACATGAGGTGAATCCTCACGCTATAACCATTGCTGAGGAGATGAGTGGTATGCCTGGTTTGGCACGCAAGGTGAAGGATGGTGGAATTGGGTTTGACTACCGCATGGCGATGGGTATTCCCGATTACTGGATTAAGACCATCAAGGAGCAAAAGGATGAGCACTGGAAACCAACATCAATATTTTGGGAACTCACCAACCGACGTGCCGACGAGAAGACAATCAGCTATGCCGAGAGTCACGATCAGGCGCTGGTGGGCGACAAGACCATCATCTTCCGCCTTATCGACAAGGAGATGTACTGGCACATGATGACAGGTGACGACAATGGCGTGGTGAGCCGCGGCATGGCACTGCACAAACTCATCAGGCTCGTGACAGCATCGACCATCAATGGAGGTTACCTCAACTTTATGGGTAACGAGTGGGGACATCCCGAGTGGATTGACTTCCCACGCGAGGGCAACGGATGGAGCCACAAGTATGCCCGCCGCCAGTGGGACCTTGTGGACCGCGAGGACCTCAAGTACCAGTTCCTCAACAATTGGGACAATGACGTGATGCACCTGATAGGTGGCACCCATAACTTCCAGGCACTGCCCATCCGCAAACTTTGGGATAAGGACGATGACCAAGTATTGGCCTATATGCGTGGCGACCTGGTGTTTGTGTTTAACTTCAATCCAGTGCAGTCGTTCAGCGACTATGGCTTCCTGGCTCCAGCAGGAGAGTATCACGACGTGATGTGCAGCGACAATGCTCGCTATGGTGGCTACGGTAACGTTGATGAGGGTGTTAAGCACTTCACTCAGCCTGACCCACTCTACGACAACGCTGGTTTGGGATGGCTCAAGCTCTACATTCCAGCTCGCTCGGCTTTGATTCTGCGATTGCAACCACATAAGGCAAAGCCTGCTCGCAAACCCGCTGCCAAGAAATCCGCAGCTAAGAAGAAAACGAAGTAATAATGAGGATAGTAGTTTATTGTTCGGCCAATCCTAATCTGCCTGATGATATTATTGGTATTGCAAAATCCCTTGGCAAGTGGATAGGGGATGGCGGACACTCGCTGGTTTATGGTGGCGTAGATGCCGGGTTGATGCACGTGACAGCACAGGCTGCTGTCGAAGCTGGTTGCCAAAGTGTTGTTGGCATTGTGCCAGAGTTTTTCAAGCATCGTGCCGACCAGTTGTGTACCGAACTAGTGCTTGCCCGCGACCTCAACCATCGCAAGTCGTTGCTTATTGAGAATGGCGACGTGTTTGTGGTGCTGCCGGGTGGCCTGGGTACCATCGATGAGTGGGTGTCGACGCTCTCAACTCTGGTAGTAGAGGGCAGCGAGCGTCCCATAGTGGTTGTTAACTACAATGGGATGTACTCGGCTCAGGCTGATCAGTTGCGAAACACCGCCCGGTCGCAGTTTGCCCGTGCCGAGAACATCGACCGCTCCATCCTCGTTGTAAACTCTAAAGAATTAATCGATAAACTAAACGAAATAAACAAGCTATGAAATCAAAAGTTTATACCCTAACTGGCGACAAGGGCACCACCTCACTTGTGGGTGGCAAGCGTGTCGCTAAAGATGATATCCGCGTAGAGGCCTACGGCACTGTTGATGAACTGAATGCTCACATTGGTCTGTTGGCACATAACTCCAAACTTGACATTCCCGGCATGCATGAGCTAATCTTCAAGGTTCAGAACAAACTGTTCAATATTGGTGCTTATCTTGCCACTCCACAGGAGAACGATACTGATCCTGTTTATGGCCTCAGTGAGGATGACATTGTCATGATTGAGCGCAAAATTGACGAGATGGATGAGGAGTTGCCACCCATGCGTGGTTTTATTCTGCCAGGTGGAACTAGGCTGTCGGCATTGTGCGACATATGCCGCACTGTTACTCGCCGCGCCGAACGCCGTGTGGTGACTCTCGCGAGCCAGGCTCCTGTCAATCCACTTGTGCTGCGCTTCCTGAATCGCCTCAGTGACTTCTTCTTTGTGTTTGCACGCTTCAACAACGTGACAAATCAGGCCGAAGAGGTGCTGTGGGATAAAAACGCTTAAAGCAAATAAAATAGAGTAAAAGAGACTCGGGGATGTCCTCCGAGTCTCTTTTTGCGCCATTGCGATCGGCTTGCAATCGTTTGCGTATTTTTTTATTGAAAATATAATGCTATTTATTTCTTACATGTTTTTTGTATATAAATTTGCATGTTTTTAAAAGAAAAAATCGTTGTAATTAACAGAAAACAATAGTATTAATCATAAAAAGAAAAAACAAAATGAAAAATTCTTTACACAAAATGATTTTGAGAACTTTATTGGTTCTCGCATGCGTATTAACTGCCAGCTCAGCTTGGGCAGCTACTTGGACTGTTACAGGTAGTCGTGCTTTATGCGGCTCAGAATGGGATGAAACTGATACAAACAATGACATGACCCTTGTTGATGGTCTTTATACTTGGACAATGCAGCACGTTTTATTACACCCTAATGCAGATGATAATCCACGATTCAAGATTTGTAAGGATCACGCTTGGGGTGAATCATACCCAAGTGAGGATTATAAATGCTGGGTTAATGGTGGTGCTACGGAGTCTCGCTACTATAATGTAACTATTACTTTTGATGAATCTACTCATAATATTGGTTTTATTACTACTCCCTTGCCTGATGAATACACGGTTGCTGGTACCACAAATAATACTGCTGGTGGTTCTAATGATGATGTCTTTGGTATTTCATGGAACGCAATTGTTAACGTGATGAATACTAGCGACAATGGGATTTATACTTGGACTTCTAGCGAAACTCCACTTGATAAAAATGGAACAGTTACATTCAAGGTGGTAAAAAACGCAACATACTGGCTTGGAGATGATGGAACTACTAGTGGTAACAACATTGAGAAACAAGCACCAGAAGATGGGGTTTATATTCTTACAGTGACTTATACCATAGGTGCTGCTCCTGTTGCTACTCTTACACAAATTCCAGCCATTGCTCACGATGCAATCAACTTCCCTGATGATAACTTCCTAAATAGTCTTTCAACAGCATTCCCTGATGAGACAGCAGATGGTTATTGGACTCCAGCAGAATTGGCATCAGTGACAAGTATAGATTGTTCTAATCAAAACATTACTACCCTTAAGGGTATTGAGAATTTCACAGCTCTTACATCATTGGATTGCTCAGGCAACAAGTTGACTTCAATTGATTTGACAAACAATACTGCTCTTACTAGTACAAATCTCAATGGACAATCAGTACCCTTCAATAACATTGTGAAGAGTTTAACTTACGAAAATAAGATTTATTACTTTATTTGGCTAAATAATCAGTATAATGGTCAGGACCCATGGTTTGTTGGTGCTATACAGCAACTTGATGGAATGGGCGCACAATCACAATTTGATCTTAATCGTGTAACATGGGGCGAAGGTTGCCAAGAGTTTACCGGAACAGCCCAAAATAACATTAACAACTCCATAGGTTTACAAGCGCTCTCAGATGGTCTTCCTGCTGATAAGATTGCTGGCAAAGTCCTGCTTGTTAGCGGTAATGCAGATGGAGGAACCTTTAAATACAATTATGCCGCTACTGGAGCTAGTAAAGATGGCAGTTCAATGGAAGTTACCGTGAACTGGACCGGCGCTAGTGTTCCAACAGGAATCGATACTATTGGTGCTGGTGAGATTAAGGCCACTCGCTACTATAATCTCATGGGTGTTGAGAGTGCCACTCCATTTCAGGGTGTGAACATCATCGTAAAGGAGTACAGCGATGGCACTCGCGATACTAGCAAGGTGATTATGAAATAATTCATAATGCACAATGTATAAATTAAAAGCGCCCTTTTAGGGCGCTTTTTTGCTCTTTATTACTTGAGAAAGGGGCTTGTTAGATGGTTGCGAGGGAGTCGCTGTGTATGGCGAATGCTTCGGCAGCAAGGCATCGGCTCTCGATGCCACGGAAGTGCTCCATAGTGGTATGCCATCCGTCATAGAGTGCTTGCATACCCTGGCTCACATGGCAGTTGCATGCCTCGTGTTTGCGCTCGAGCACCGCCTCGATATTCACCCAGTGAGTGGGGTGGAACATCTGCGTTTGTTCGCCAGTCATCACCTCGAAGTAGTAGAGTTGGAATCTACGGCCGAGACGTCGCCATGAGTCGAGCACCAAGGTGCCGCACACAGCATGGTCGCGGTGAGCGTCGATGGGCCAGTGGGTTAGCACTACATCGGGGTTCTCGCGATCGATGAGTTCGCGCATCTCTTTATACCGCTCTAAGTTCACCTGGGTGTTGCCGTCGACTTGACTCATGAAGATGTGGCGCGCACCGGTGATTTTGCATGCGTTTTCGCTCTCAACCACACGAATGGCGGCTGCCTCTTCGTGGCTCTTGCCAGCGATTCCTGCCTCCCCCCTAGTTAGATAGACACACACCACTTCGTGCCCTGCATCGGCAAGTAGACACATCACACCACCGCATCCCGTTTCAGGGTCGTCGGGGTGTGCTCCAATCACCAGAATCTTGCGGCGTCGCTTGGCTATATCGGTACTAGCAGCCGATGCTGCCACGGGAATTCCCAGCACGGTAGCTCCTAGAGCCGCCATGCCCGTCTTCTTTATCATCTCTCGTCGGTTCATTGTTGTTATTCTTTTTTGCAAAAGTAATAAAAAAATGGATATGGTAGCCACTCTTTGCAAACGATTTCATAGTTTTTTGCACCTTATTATAAAAAATAAGAGAGATATATAGTTTTATTATTAGTAATTTTACTCACTGGAAAAACTAATATAAATATATACACTATGAAACTGATTTTTAATCTTGACTATCAAACAATCTTTGGCGAGGAAGTAGTGCTGCACATCGACGACAGCAACCTCGACTTCCTTGATGCGTCGCACAAGATGACTACTACCGATGGTCGTCGCTGGACATGCGAGGTTAGCTATCCTGGAGTGAGTGGTCGCCACATCGACTACTACTACAGCGTGAACCGTGGAGATGAGGAAGTGCGCCATGAGTGGCAGACAGTTCCCCACCGCCTTGTGTTCTCATGTGCTAAGGCCAAGCGCTACACCATCTATGATCACTGGCTTGACCTGCCAGAGGACAGCTACCTTTATAGTAGTGCATTCACCAACTGCCTTGCTGAGCGCCCCGAGCGCAAGCTCACAAGCACAGGTTTCGGTAAGACTGCGATTATCAACGTGCGTGCTCCTCAGCTCGCTGGCAATCAGCGTCTGGTGTTGTGTGGCGAAGGTCCTGCCCTGGGTGACTGGAGCGCTAAGCGCGGCCTCGAGATGACCGAGGTCACTCACAACCAGTGGGCTATCAAGCTCAACACTTCTAAGCTTGCCAGTAACCACATCGTTTTCAAGTTTGTCGCTCTTGATGACAAGGATGGTGTGTGCTGGGAAGAGTGTGACAACCGCAGCATCGACCTTCCCGACCTCACCACTGGTGAGGTAGTGAGCTACGAGTTGGCACAGGCCACATTCCCACTTCCAGCATGGCGCATTGCCGGCACCGTAATTCCTGTTTTCTCGCTTCGCAGCGAGCAGAGTTGTGGTGTGGGCGACTTTGGCGACCTCAAGAAGATGATTGACTGGATGGAGAAGACAGGCCAGCGTGCTCTTCAGGTACTTCCAATCAATGATACCACTATCACTAAGACTTGGACCGACAGCTATCCTTACAACAGCATCTCGATTTATGCGTTGCACCCAATGTATGTCGACATTAAGCAACTTCCCGCTCTTAAGGACGTGGAAAAGATGAAGAACTACCTTGCACAAGGCAAGGAGTTAAACAAGCTTCCACAGATTGACTATGAGCGCGTGAACGAGCTCAAACTCGGTTACTTGCGTGACGTGTGGGCTCAAGAAGGCGAGAAGATTGTAAAAGGCAATGATTATAAGAAATTCTATGCCGCCAACAAGCGTTGGCTCGTTCCTTATGCTGCATTCTGTGTGTTGCGCGACAAGTTTGGCACTGCCAACTTCAAGGAATGGCCTAACTACCGTCAATTTACCCCATCGCTCAAGAAGAGCGTAGAGGATACCACTAGTACTATGGGCAAAGAGGCAGCCTTCTGGATGTTCGTTCAGTTTGAGCTCAGCAAGCAGATGAAGGCCGCTCACGAGTATGCTCGTAGCAAGCACGTGATTTTGAAGGGTGATATTCCCATTGGAATCAGTCCTAATGGTTGCGATGCGTGGGTTGAGCCCAACTACTTCAACATGAACGGTCAGGCAGGTGCTCCACCCGATGCTTTCAGTGCCGATGGTCAGAATTGGGGCTTCCCCACCTACAATTGGGACGAGATGCTCGCCGATGGTTGTCAGTGGTGGGTTCGCCGTTTCCAGAACATGAGCGAATATTTCGACGCTTATCGCATTGACCACGTGCTTGGCTTCTTCCGCATTTGGGAGATTCCTATCAGCTCGGTTCAGGGTCTGCTGGGTCAGTTCTCTCCAGCACTCGGTATGAGTCGCGAGGAAGTTGAGGGTTACGGCTTGCACTGGCAAGAGGAGTTCTTCACCGAGCCATTTATCGCTGACTGGATTATCGATCGCGTGTTTGGTCCTCATGCTCAGCGCGTGCGCGACACCTTCCTGCAGCACTCTCACGACGACATCTGGAAGATGCGTCCTGAGTTTGATACTCAGCGCAAGATAGAGGCCGCCTTTGCCGGCAAGACCACCGACGACGACAAGTGGGTGCGTGACGGATTATACTCGCTCATCAACAACGTGCTCTTTGTGCGTGACCGCAAGGATCCCAACAAGTTCCACCCACGCATTACAGCACAGCTCGCCCTCATCTATGAGGCATTGTGGGACAACGACAAGGAAGCCTTCAACCGCTTGTATAACGACTACTACTATCGCCGCAACAACCGCTTCTGGTATCATGAGGCGATGAAGAAGTTGCCACGCTTGGTTCAGGCAACCCGCATGTTAGTGTGTGCCGAAGACCTCGGTATGGTTCCCGATTGCGTGCCCTGGGTAATGAGCGAACTCAAGATCCTAAGCCTCGAGATTCAGTCGATGCCAAAGGACAACAAGCTAAAATTTGGCAACCTGCAGAGCAATCCTTACCGCTCGGTGAGCACCATCAGTACCCACGACATGAGCACCTTGCGCCAATGGTGGGATGAAGACTGGCAACTTTCGCAGGAGTATTATAACGAGGTTATGTGGAAAACAGGTCCCGCACCTCATCCACTACCTGGATGGCTGGCACGTGACATCGTTGCTCAGCACCTTTACAGCCCATCGATGTTGTGCCTGTTGAGTCTGCAAGACTGGCTGTCGATTGACGAAGACCTTCGCTTGCCCGATGCTAATGCCGAGCGCATCAATGTGCCTGCCAACCCACGTCACTACTGGCGCTACCGCATGCACATGACCATCGAGGACTTGATGAACAACTCGGAGTTCAATGCTAAGATTAAGCAACTCATAGCACAAAGTTACCGTTAATTTCTAACCAAGAGGTTCTAGACAATCTAGGAATTCTAGACAATCTAGAACCTCTAATTTAATACCAATCCACATTTATGAAACTAAAGATAACAATCACAATAGTTGCTCTTTTTGCCATGTTCATGGCAGGTGCACAGCAGGTTCAATCGCCAAACGGTGACGTGAAGGTTAACTTTTCGATTGACCAGGGACATCCTACCTACGAGATGCTCTATAAAGGCAAGATGGTTATTAATCCCAGCCACATGGGATTTGAATTGGCGCGCGATAAGCATGCAAGCAAGGCTATGGATGAGACCGATCTGCTTGACGGCTTTACTGTGACTGGCAGTACGATTACTTCGCATGACGACACTTGGACTCCAGTTTGGGGACAGTATAAGACAATTCGCAATAACTATAATGAGCTAGCTGTTGACCTGTATCAGCAGAGCGCAAACCGTCACATGACAATCCGTTTCCGTGTCTATGACGACGGTATGGGCTTCCGTTATGAGTTCCCGTTGCAGAAAGACCTCAACTACTTCATCATCAAGGAGGAGAAGAGCGAATTTGCTATGACTGGTAATCACCGTGCCTGGTGGATTGCTGGTGACTATGATACTCAGGAATATCCTGTTCAAGTAACTAGATTGAGCGACATTCGCGGTCGCATCACCGCTTGCGCTCGTTGGGAAAAGCCTGATGGTGTTGGAATACGTCGCACCGACTACACCGAGGATCGTATGCGCGACGCTGTGGTGTGGGACAATGCTTCGCAAACTGTTTTCTCGCCAACTGGTGTGCAGACATCACTCCAGCTCAAGACTGATGATGGCATCTATATCAATCTGCACGAGGCAGCATTGGTGAACTATGCAGCTATGCACCTCAACCTTGACGACAAGAACATGGTGTTCACCTCGTGGCTGACTCCTGACGCTACTGGTTACAAGGGCTGCATGCAGGCTCCTTGCCAGACACCCTGGCGCACTGTGCTCGTGAGCGACGACGCTCGTCAGATGCTTGCTTCGAGTCTTATTCTCAACCTCAACGAGCCTTGCAAAATTGAGGATACCAGCTGGATCCACCCCACCAAGTATTGTGGAGTGTGGTGGGAGATGATTGTGGGCCACGGCGCATGGAACTACACCGATGAGTTCCCAAGCGTTAAACTCGGCCAGACCGATTATTCCAAAGCTAAACCCAACGGCCGTCATCGCGCCAACACTGAAGAAGTGAAACGTTACATCGACTTTGCTGCCAACAACGGACTTGATCAAGTTCTCGTCGAGGGTTGGAACATTGGTTGGGAAGATTGGGCGTGCATGTGGAAGGCCGATGTCTTTGACTTTGTTACTCCTTATCCCGATTTTGATATCAAGTATCTCAACGATTATGCTCACAGCAAAGGTGTGAAACTGATGATGCATCATGAGACAAGCTCTAGTGTAATAAATTATGAACGTCACATGGAGAAGGCCTATCAGCTCATGAACGACTACGGCTACGATGCTGTGAAGAGCGGTTATGTGGGCGACATCATCCCACGTGGCGACTATCACTACAGCCAGTCGATGAACAACCACTACCTCTATGCAGTGCAAGAAGCTGCAAAGCACCATATTATGGTCAACGCCCACGAGGCAGTGCGTCCCACTGGCTTGTGCCGCACTTGGCCCAACCTGGTTGGTAACGAGAGTGCTCGCGGCACCGAATATGAGGCATTCTATGGCAGCAACCCCAACCACACCGTGATTTTGCCATTCACTCGCTTCCAGGGAGGTCCTATGGACTACACTCCTGGCGTGCTTGAGACCCGTCTTGAGAACTGGAGTGAGAACCAGCACATTGTCCACACCACTGTTGTTGGACAGCTGGCACTCTATGTGGTGATGTGCAGCCCATTGCAGATGGCTGCCGACCTGCCACAGAACTACGAGAAGTTTATGGACGCCTATCAGTTTATCCGCGATGTCGCCCTCGATTGGGATGACAGCCGCTACATCGACGCTGAGCCAGGCGAATACATAACCGTGGCACGCAAGGCCAAGGGCATCGACAACTGGTTCGTTGGTGGCAAGTGCAATGAGAAAGGTCACAAGGTTGATGTCAAACTCGACTTCCTTGACAAGGGACGCAAGTATGAGGCCATCATCTATGGCGATGGCAAGGACGCTAACTATGAGACTAATCCCGCTGCCTACACTATCACTAAGAAGACCGTTAAGCAGGGCGACGTACTCAAGATGACTGAGGCCCCCGGTGGCGGTTTCGCAATCTCTCTGAAAGCTTTGTAAAGAAAGAAAATAAAAGTTTTTTGATATGAAAAAGATACTATTAACAGTAATCATCGTATTGACTATGGCAACAGCAGGTGCTCGCGACTATAATTTCAACGAGATGACCTACACCCCCAAGGGCACTACGTTTTTCTTGAACACCAACGATGACGCTCAGGCCGTGACTGTGCGCATCTACGATGCTGGCAAAGAAGGCAATATGCTCAAGAAGATTGACCTCAAGCGCGTAAAGGGAAGCAAAGACGAGTGGACCGGCAAAGTGAAGGGCGACCTCAAGGGCAAGTTCTATACTTTTGACGTGAAATATAACGGCAATTATATGGGCGAGAATCCTGGCATCTTTGCCAAGGCAGTAGGTGTGAACGGCCGCCGTGGTGCCATCATCGACTTAACCGAGACCAACCCTGCAGAATGGGGACAAGATGTGCGCCCTGCTGTAAATCTCAAAGATCATGTTATCTACGAGATGCACCATCGCGATTTCTCGATTGCTCGCAACATCAATCTTGACCCAAAGATTACCGTTAAGCGCGTGAGCACCGAATATCCAGGCAAATTCCTGGCTCTTACCGAGCCTTGGGCAATAGGACACCTCACCGACCTTGGCGTTAATGCTGTGCATGTTTTGCCATCCTACGACTATGCCTCAATCGATGAAACTAAGCTTGACCAGAATCGTTACAATTGGGGCTATGATCCACTGAACTATAATGTTCCCGAGGGTGGGTATTCGACTAATCCCTATGACCCATATGCTCGTAACCGTGAGTTTAAGCAGATGGTGCAGGCGTTGCACAAGGCAGGCATCCGCGTTATACTTGATGTTGTGTATAACCACACCTACAGCATTGATGACGGAAACTTCCAGAAGACTTGCCCGGGCACATTCTATCGCAAGAATGCTGATGGCTCATGGAGTAATGGAAGTGGATGTGGTAACGAGACTGCCAGTGATCAGGAAATCATGCGTCAATACATGCTTGCAAGTGTGAAATACTGGATTGACGAGTATCACATCGATGGTTTCCGCTTCGACCTTATGGGTGTGCACGACATCGAGACAATGAACAAGATTGCCGACATGGTGCACAGCATCGACCCCACTATGCTCGTCTATGGTGAGGGATGGAGCGCTGGCTCTTGTGCCTATCCTGGTGACAAACTTGCCATGAAGGCCAATGTGAAGCAGATGCCGGGTATTGCTGCTTTCAGCGATGACATTCGCGACGCTTTGCGTGGGCCATGGGATGGCGACGACAAGGCTGCATTCCTTGGAGGTCTCCCAGGATTTGAAGAGAGTATCAAGTTTGGCATCGTTGGAGCAATTCAGCATCCACAGGTTAACTATTCTAAGGTGAACTACAGCAAGGAGCCTTATGCCCTCGAGCCAACTCAGATGATTTCTTACGTGAGCTGTCACGACGATATGTGTCTCGTTGACCGCCTGCGTGCCAGTGTGCCGGGAGTAAAGGGCAATGACAAGGAGCTTATTAAGCTCGACCTGCTTGCGCAGACTGCAGTGTTCACTTCACAAGGCATTCCTTTCATGCTCAGTGGTGAGGAATTGCTGCGTGACAAAAAAGGTGTGCACAACAGCTATGAGAGCCCCGACAGCATCAATCGCCTTGACTGGAATGGTCGCATCAAGCACCCCGAAGTGTTTAATTACTACAAGGGCCTCATCTCTTTGCGCAAGCATCATGAGGGATTCCGCTTGGGCAGTGCCGACCTAGTGCGCAAGCACTTGGAGTTCTTACCTGGAGGTGATTGCCTGGTGGTTTATCGCCTTAAGAATCTGAAACAGGTGGGCGACACTTGGAATAATATCATTGTGATTCTTAATGGCAACAACGAGAAGCGCACAGTGAGAATGCCCAAGTCGACCTACACTATCGTGGGCGACGGCGATGTGATAAATGAGAAAGGGCTCTACACGATAACTACCAACGAGATTATCGTTCCATCTCGCTCGGCAATCATTATGCATGATTAAAAAGTTCATAGTTGTTAATTTTTGATATATGAAGAAGACACTCTTAATAGCTTTAGCAACATTGTGGGTAGCGGGTGCCTGGGCTGTTCCCAAGATGCCAGATTTTAAGGTTAACCGCATCGAACCTACCAACTGGTTTGTAGGCATGAAGAACCCATCGGTGCAGCTCATGGTGTATGGCGAGAATATACGTAATGCTGAGGTGAAGACCGACTATGCTGGTGTGAAAATCGATTCGATTGTGCGTCTCGACAGTCCTAACTACCTGCTCGTTTACCTCAACACAGCAGGAGCTCAGCCTGGCATTATGAAACTTGATTTCACCATTGGAAAATTGACAATGCAGGTGAAATATGATCTTAAGGCTCGCGAGATGAGTGGTGACCGCCGCATGGGATTTACCAATGCCGACGTGCTCTATATGCTCATGCCCGACCGCTTCGCCAATGGCAATCCTGCCAATGACCGCGTCAAGGGAATGCGAAGCCAAGTGTGCGACCGCAACAAGCCCAGCTACCGCCATGGTGGTGACCTAGAGGGAATTCGTCAGCACCTTGACTATCTCAACGACCTTGGCGTGACTGCATTGTGGTTCACTCCAGTGCTTGAGAATGACTCGCCTGAGAGTCCGTGGAACGATACTTATCATGGTTATGCCACTACTAACTACTACCGTGTTGACCCACGCTTCGGCACCAACGACGACTACCGTCGCCTTGTTGACGATGCCCACAGCAAGGGCCTCAAGGTGGTAATGGACATGATTTTTAACCACTGCGGCTTTGAGCATCCTTGGGTGGCCGATATGCCCAGTAATGACTGGTTCAACACCAACGAATGGCTCAAGGAGTCGGGTGGAAAGAGTGACCCACGCGGTACCAGTTTTCTGCGCACAAGCTACAAGTTGGCTCCCGTGCTCGACCCATACGCCAGCGAGGTGGACAAGAAAGAGACCGTTGAGGGATGGTTCGTTTCCACCATGCCCGATCTCAATCAGAACAATCCTCACGTGATGAACTATCTCATCCAGAACAGTATCTGGTGGATTGAGACTGTGGGCATCGATGGCATTCGCATGGATACCTATCCTTATGCATTTGCTGGCCCTATGGCACGTTGGATGAAGACAATCGACGAGGAGTATCCCAACTTCAACGTGGTGGGGGAGACCTGGTTTGAAGAGCCTCCTTACACTGCCGCTTGGCAGCGCGACAGCAAAATTGCCAAGGAGAACAGCTACCTCAAGACTGTGATGGATTTCTCGTTCTATGCCTGCATGGATTCGGCACGCATTGAGCAGACCGACGGTCAGTGGCGAGGTTTCAATCGAGTTTACAACAGCCTTGTGTTCGACTATCTCTATCCAAATCCTATCAGCGTGATGGCGTTTATCGAGAACCACGACACCGATCGTTATCTCAAGGACGGAAAGGATGACCTCACTCTCAAGCAGGCACTCGCTTTGCTGCTAACCATCAATCGCATACCTCAGCTTTACTACGGCACCGAGGTGCTAATGAACGGTACTAAACACGTGACCGACGGCAATGTGCGCAAGGACTTCCCAGGTGGTTTCCCGGGTGATGCTCACAACGCTTTCACCGAGGAAGGTCGCAGCAAGGAGGAGAACGATATGTTCAACTGGCTACGTGCTTTGCTGCATTGGCGCAAGGGCGCAGGCAATGATGTGATTACTAAGGGCAAGCAAACTCAGTTCCTGCCCCACAACGGCATCTATGTGGTAGCTCGCCAATATGAGGGCAAGACTGTGATGACCATTGTTAACGGCACTAACGAGAACGCCACAATGCCTGTCAAGCGCTACGCCGAAATCATTGGCAACGCCCTAGTCGCCCGTGACATCCCCACCAGCTCTCACGTAAGTCTTGTGAGCGACATTACCCTCACCCCACGACAGACACTCATCCTCGAATTCTAAATACTAAAACTTGAAATTACACAAAATTGGGCGGCTCTTCAAAATGAAGGTCGCCCATTTTTTACATACCGTAAATGTGCAAATCACATTTTACTTTAGACTGTTTTCCCAGTCTTGTGAATTTAGATTTATCATTTTATCTGATTGCAAATTAAGTGATTGAGGGCATGTCTTTAAATCCTATTAATGGTTCATTGAGTTGGATTATCGTCATGTCTTCTCTAAATTCTTGCTTGTAACAGTTGTTGAACCGATCAACAAAATATACATTGTCA
>JAEEGG010005166.1_pt1 | contig 31189 bp, 27 predicted proteins | sample 9134161 | NCBI WGS metagenome assembly JAEEGG01 (sample SAMN16246543, study PRJNA631951) | gut metagenome | biome: gut microbiome; feature: rumen; material: CR-attached | host: Bos | place: Iran: Karaj | collected 2018-10
GTCGTTCAACTCGTTGTTCAGTCGCTCGAGCAATGGTTTCAGAATCTCTAATGCCGAACTGAAATGGAATCGGTATTTGGGGTTGATTTTAAGATAGGCGCGTGCCTGATTGACATATTCCATGAAGATTTCGTCCCACTTGATGTGTACGCCTTTCTTGTCAGCGTATGCCCAGAACGGCACCATAAAGAAGATTTCAGTCAGGTCGCTGATCAGAAAACCGCCATCCTCGGGGTGCTCCTTATCGCTATGCGTGGTTATGTTTATCTCCTGCAACTCCTTTTCAGGGAATATCAACTTGACGGCATAGTATTTCATCTCGTCAATGAAATCTTCCAGATAGAAATCCTCGTAATGAGTGCGGGTGAGCTTAAAATACAGCGCATTAAACCTCAGATAATTCAACGAGCGGTGTGCCGAAAGACACAACGGCGTACAATCACTCAGTAGCAAATCATCAAGCACATCCCCATTGGCAGGGGTCAGCATAGTAAATACCTGTAAGGTATCACCTTTCTTTTCAGGCGTATCAAAAGACGTGTGTGCCACAACTGGGTGGTTATGGGTCTTGATGCCATATTCACCTTTCTTCGTCGATGCATCCTCCACAACGCTCAGCGTGCCTATCTGTTCGTAGATTGTTCCCCGTGGAGTCACGATCAGCCAGTAAGGCTCTGGCAGCGGGATATAGTGCGAATTGATTATCTTCATACGTGCATGTACATTGTTATTTCATTATGAACTGCAAAGATACGAAGATTTTAGCAGACTGCAAAATTTAGAAGTATAGAAGTTTAGATCTTTAGATTTTTATAGTATAACAAAAAAATAATTTAATTATCTATATATTCATATACCACTAAATTCTAAACATCTAAACATCAAAAGATGGGGGGATGAGCACACGCATGTAAAGTCTTTTCGATTTTGTATAGATTTTATGGTTTTGCGACCATTAGAGGCAGCACTTTTCCCCTAGGCAGGCCGCAAAAATTCCCTCCTTTGGGAACAAAAACGCCCTCGTATAGCGGTTACGAAGCCACCACAAAATCGTAAAGTATTTTCAAAATTGATAGATTTCCGCAGACTCAAAAGTCGCCGAAGTCGAGGGTCAGTTGACCGTCGCCGAGGAGATTGTAGCTCTTGCGATGGTAGGGGGTGATGCCGTATTGGCGGATGGCCTCGCGGTGCTTCTTCGTGGGATAGCCCTTGTTGGAGCGCCAGTCGTATTGGGGATATTCCTCTGCCAAGCGGTTCATGTAGTCGTCACGATAGGTCTTGGCGAGGATGCTGGCGGCAGCGATAGCGAGGTATTTGCCGTCGCCCTTGACAATCGTCGTATGGGGAAGAGCCTCCCCCCGTCCCCCTCCAAAAAGAGGGGGAGAATATTTTTTGAAGCGGTTGCCATCGACGATGATGGCCTCTGGGCGAACCTTCAACTGATCCAGCGCCCTATGCATGGCGAGGATTGAGGCATTGAGGATGTTGATCTTGTCAATCTCTTCAGGGGTGACGATGCCCACAGCCCAAGCTACGGCATCGCGCTCGATAATCTCACGCAACTGATAACGACGCTTCTCCGTGAGCTGCTTAGAATCATTAAGGAGCTCGTTCTGATAGCCATCAGGCAGAATGACGGCAGCAGCATAAACGCTGCCTGCCAGACAGCCGCGGCCTGCCTCATCGCAACCAGCCTCAACTTTTCCTTCATAGTATTTGCCTAATAACATATCAGAACATTTGTGACACACGACGGATACCTGCTACAAGGGCATCTATCTCCTCTTTCGTATTATAAAGCGCAAACGAAGCTCTCACTGTTCCTGAAATTCCCAAGCGATCCATCAGGGGCTGAGCGCAATGATGACCAGTACGTACAGCGATGCCCAGACGATCAAGCAGGGTCCCCATATCCAGATGGTGGATATTACCCACATTGAAGCTCACCACCGCATCTTTCTTCGAAGGATCCAAAGGACCGTAGATCTTCATACCTTCGATGGTCTGAAGTTGCTCCATACAGTAACGGGTGAGTTCATGCTCATGCTGTTGGATGGCATCGAAGCCAATGGAACCGATATATTCGATAGCCTTAGCGAGTCCATGGGTTGCCACATAATCAGGAGTGCCTGCCTCGAACTTAAACGGCAGACGTTCAAAAGTAGTCTTCTCCCACGTCACCTTATCGATCATCTCACCACCGCCCTGATAGGGAGGCAGTTTCTCGAGCCACTCTTCCTTGCCATAGAGGACACCAATGCCCGTGGGTCCATACATCTTATGGCCGCTGAAGGCGAAGAAGTCACAGTCCATTGCCTGCACATCAATTTTGAAGTGAGGCGCACTCTGGGCACCATCTACCAAAACGGGGATACCGTGTGCATGAGCCGTCTTGATGATTTCTTCTACAGGGTTCACTGTCCCCAGCACATTGCTCACATGGGCCACGCTGATAAGCTTCGTTTTCTCTGTGATGAGTTGCTCCAACTGATCCAGACAAAGGATGCCATCATCTGTGATGGGGATATGCTTCACGACAATACCCCGTTTCATCGCCTGCAACTGCCACGATACGATGTTCGAGTGATGTTCCATCTCAGTGACGATCACCTCGTCGCCTGGCATCATCTGTGATTCACAGAAAGAAGAAGCCACCAGATTGATGGCCTCCGTCGTTCCCCTGGTGAAAACAATCTCTTCGATCTTCGAGGCATTGATAAACTGCCTCACAGCCTCTCGTGCCGCCTCATGCAGATCGGTAGCCTGCTGCGAGAGATAATGTACCCCACGATGCACATTGGCATTCACGTTGAGATACTCATCCCGCATCGCATCAAGCACACAGAGCGGTTTTTGTGTGGTAGCCGCATTATCCAGATATACCAGCGGCTTACGATAGACTTCCCGAGAGAGTATCGGGAAGTCCATTCTAATCTTATTGATATCGTACATATATAATTGCTGAAGTTATTTCAGGATGCCGTCCTCCTTCAGCTTCATTCTGAGTTCGCTGCGCAATACTCTGACTACGACAGCATAACGGCGTCCGAGGGCATTACGGGTGTCTTCGCGACCAAACATACGCTCGTCGGCCATAGAAACGAAATCCTCAAAAGGACCATCGTCTTTGAAGAAATTGTCGAAATAGTCCTCATACTTCTCACGGGCATTAACTTCCGTGAGCAGCGGTTTCATATTACAGCCAGAACCTTTCGTGATACCCTTAAAGATGACGGCATAGACCGCATTTTTCTGGGCCTGTTCCACCGCATCGTCCTTGTCCTTACCAAAGCCATAGGCACGAATGGTCTGAGAGCCATCGCCCTCTACGCCGAGACATTCTGCCTCAAACTCCTTAACACCTGAATTCTGACGCTGAGCGTGACAGACACCGCATGTGAGCGACAGCAACAGGGCTACTATAAAATACTTCTTCATCATTCTCTACATTATTATTATAATTACCACCATGAACCGATATTGTAAACCACCTTCGGCTGATTCTTGGCATAGGCGAGACAAATCTCACGGACAGCCTGCATGTGAGCCTTATCCATGCTACGCTCATGAGCCAACTCCTTAAACACCTCGGCACGATCCTGATCGTCGAGCTTTGATACACGGCTCTTCACCTCCTTCATAAACGACTGAGCGGCATTGTATGAACTTGAAGTGGGATCGATGTCGCCCACCAGAGCCATCACGGCCTCGGCATTCTCCTGAGAGGGAGAAGCAGCCCAAAGGGCACGGGCACGCTGCAGCAACTCGGCTGCCTGGGTGTTCACCATTCCCTTATAAGCCGGAATAAGCATGCTCTGGGCTTCCTGATAATACGAGCACTCCATCGGAATCTGGTAGAGTGTGAACATAGCTCCTTCATAATCGTGCATGCCCATCATCGTCTTTACAGAGGTCATGATTTCCCGCTTGTGGCTCTCATAATAGGCCAGGATCTGCTGTACGCCCTTCTTGATCAGCTGCTCAATCTCAGGACGATTGGCACTCAATCCTCTCATGGCGTTCACGATAGCCTTTGCCTCATTGTTACCCGCTCCCTTCAGAGGGATGACAGTCGAAGCAAACTTATTGCCCGTCATACCATCGCCGATATACATACCTGCCTCCAAACGATACATCACCTTCGTTGGCGCTGTGCTCAGCACCTCCTTATCCACCACATTCCAGTTCATGGTAAGAATGAAACGCGAGCTTTCAGCACTCAGCAGACCACTATCATTTATAATCTGAGCCAGACGGTTCTCCATCAGTCTGGCGTTGTTCACTGTCATACCCTCCTGATCATAAGGCATATAGGGCGTGACAATCATCTGTGCACGGATGCCGAGCACACACAACAGTAAAATCGGAATAACAATCAGTCTTTTCATATTACTTTCCTCCTATGGTAATAGTCGCATGGCCAAGACCACGCATGTCCAACTTAGATGCAATACCCTTTCCCTTTAGGAAGTTCACCAGGCCACGAGCCCACTGACGGGTATCGGTCGCACGTCCTTGAGCGTTGTAGAGCGGAATGCGCACCTGGTCAAACTCCATTCGTGTTTCCGTAGCATCGAGTGTAGAGAATCGGCCATTGACGGTATTGTCAGCCACCCAATCCTCAATAACCTCATTCAGTTCCTTGTCACCCATCTCATACTCCAGATCCCAAGGGCTGTTATCCCAAGTACGGATCACCAGAGCCACCTCACGGCCATTGGCTGCCATATCTTCGAAATGCTTCTGCAACTTATCCTGGAAGCTCTGCATGGTTCCCTGGACAGCCTCCTGCAGAAGTACTGCCAGCGGAGCTGATGATGATGCATCGCCCGTGCCGTTGACTGCTGCGACCTGCTTATTGGAATAAGCATCCAACGCACGGAGATTATAGGTAACGGAACTGTTAGGTCCGCGCTTGTTCACCGTCCAGGTCAATTCAAAGATAATGTCGCTTTTAGCTCGCGCATTGATAATATCGAGCGGACTCTCTGCCACCTCACCGCCAGACTTGGAGGTTGCTGCAGCATTCTCGGCACGTGTCAGGGACAGCGAACTGAGATACTGCTCCATATCCTTCAGCGGGAAGTTGGCCTCAGCCATCATGTCATTGATACATGAGATTGCAGTCTTCACATCACTGTTCTCCAAGAAAGCGCGCTCGTAATCGGGCACCTTCTTCGTTTCGCCATTCTCAGCAAACGTCTTGATATAACCATTCTGATAACACCAGTTCTGGCTGGGTACGACCATGATCGTCGGCTTCTTAGCCTGGCCAAATGCCATCATGCTAATGACAAGAGCCATACATGACAAAAATATCTTTTTCATTGCTTCTTATAATTTAGGTTATTAGAACAGGAAATTCAGTCCTTTGGCAATACCATCGCCTTCGAGCTTAGCGCGAAGGGCGGTGTAGTTCACGATGCAGGCCATGCCTACCTTATACTCCTTGCTGGAGATCTTGATACGGTCACCGGCCTGGATGTTACCATTGTTCGTCAGCTCTACAAACTGAAGATACTCGCCGTTACGGAAGAATGTATCGAAATAGTCCTTGTGAGCAGCATAGCCCTCAGGGCAAAGCGCCTTGGAACCTTTAATCAAGCCAGCACCGGCACCAGCGGGGGCACCTTTGAAGATAATGCCATGAACGGCATTAGCCATACAAGCCTGACGAGTCAGTTTCTCCTTCTTTCCATAGCTCCAGACTTTCAGCAGCACACGGCCCTCGGAAGCCACGCCGTCGAGTGCCTCAAGTTCATAACGATAAGTCTCCGACTCTCCATCCTTAGCGTTTGCGGTGAAGACAACCATCACCATCATGCAAACCATCAGTAATCCAATTCTTTTCATATCTATATGTTTTATTAGTGATTATTCTTACTTTAACTGACGCAGCCACAAGCCGCCCATCTCCATTCCTTTGCCAGGCTTACCCTCAAAGGTGGTGTAAGGCTTGTCGTAGTTGATATCGTCGTCATCGTCATCTTCCTTTGCCTCGGCCTCACCTTCCAGTTTCTCTCCTGCTCCGGCACGGTTGTCCCAGATCATACCCTTGGCTACCTTCACCGTTCCGATCTTCTTATAGGTGATGTTGCCATCTTCGTCGGCAATCTGCTCCAGCACCTCGAACTTGTCGCCCTTCTTGATACCTTCCTTCTTACCGATATAAGCGTACATCGTAGAACCGTCATCGCTGACATTCAATACAGAAAGGGTCTTAAACACTTCATATTTCTTCTGCAGCTTGGCGATGCTGGCATCAGTAGCACGAGCCGTTGCACGGCTGATCAGCTTCAGTCCCATCTCGTCGCCCTTGACAGTGAACTTCAGGGTAGCAGGTGCAAAATTCGACGTCTTACCCACATATTTCAGCTGATAGGTGGTATCGTTATGGAATGCTTTCGTATCCTTGGCATCCCAGTATCTGTCATAGAAGTCATTCATGATCTCCTCGTTCCAGTCCAACTGGAAGAGATAGCTGGTAGTCGTGATGAAATAGCCCTTCAGAACGGCAGCTGCTGCCGATGCGCTCAATTGCGTGATAGCTCCAATCGTACCGCCAGCGACAGCACTACCTGCTGCCACCATAGCTGCCACTTCCTCAGACGACTGATAAGCATAAGATGTCACCATCACAAAAGTGCGAGGCACAAGGTCTAACTGAGCTGCAGTCCTGATCTTATCCATACCGCCGATCTTGGTCTTTGACATATTGATCTCCTCCTGGCTGGCACCGAACTCACCACGGCTCTCAATCAACAAGGTATTGAAATGAGAACCGTTTTTCATTGTCTTGCTCTCGTTATACCACTTTGCGATGATTTTGTTGGCCACATGGTTCTCCTTGAAGAACTTCATGATCTTGGCCACCTTCTCGTCACCGCCCATGCCGCCTGTCTCTGATTTAGAGACACTCTTCTTAGCAAAACTCAGGCCCTTCTTGGCCAATCCGGCTATACCTTTCTTGTGGCCTCCGCGAACTTCCTCGGCAGCCTTCACCTCCTCGGGAGTCACCTCAATCTTCGTCAGATCAATATGGCGCACTTTCAGGTTGTGGTCATTGTACTTGTCGGGGATTGCCAGTGTGTCAAAGGTAGCCGTCACGACTTCCTTGGCATCACCCGTCAGCTTGTCGCTGGGCACCATGATCGTATAAAGCGAGCTTCTACGATACTTCATCTCCTTGGGGTTCTTTTGCGCAAAGGTAATAGTTGTTGCGGCACAGGTCAATGCCACCAACATCGTTAATCTCTTCATGATTCTTTCTCCTTGTTTTAAATTAATAATTAGGTTATTATACAAATTATGTGGGCAAAGATACGAAAAAGATATTATCTAAGCAAATATTTTTGCCGAAAAATGAACTAATCCTTTGGATTATTGTTATGGGGAAACTTTTGCATTGGTACAATGTTGGCGGAGAAAGTTGTAGACGAACTCGAAATCCTCATCGGGGACATAGATGCGATTCTTGTTCAGCAGCTGGTTTACCTTGATGAGGTTCATCCTGCGACATGGTTTGAGACTGGCGACGTTAGCAAGTTCAGAGGTTGTTGTGGAACGGGAAGCTGCCAGATAGCCCGTACCGACGACACTTGGTTTGCCTGCAACGGCTCCTACAAAGGACGTCAATGCACCTAATATCTGCGCTTTCTTCACCTGGCGGGGCATCTGCTGATGAACGATTTCCTTCTCGTCCATCGTGAAAAGCACTACATATTTCCAGCCATAACACCATGCGACGATCACGTAGGCTATAAGGCCAATCACCGCCAAGATGAGCATCACCACTAATATGACACAGGTGGAACCCCACAGGTTTTCGAGCGAGAACCCGTCTTCGCAGCCAATCAGCAGTACATTCAACAGCCATACGACACCGAAGCTGATGCCCAGCACCTTGTACACATCGTACAGGATGCTGGGATTCTTCAACATCGGCACCTCGTAAACCCAACGGTATTTCCCGTCAGGGCAGAGCGTCACGCGGCTATCAGTCTTGTCACTCATCTGCCTATCCTTGCCTTTGCACTATACCCATCCTTAAAGAAGATCCACACTCCCATAGTATTGGTAGGATTATCGTAGAGAGACATGTAGAGCCCATCTGTGGAGTACGAATATTCTGTTATCGTTCCACCTTCCCAATGGGTAAAAGTCAGAGGACTCACCATCGGTATGTCAGAGGCAGCAAGGTGAGTACTTATAGTAAAACTCTCCCCATACATAGTCACATCTGAAACTGTCGTGACATCGATGTTGGTGATAGTAGCCTTACAACTCTCTAACAACTTTGCATCATCTATATCCAAGGACAGGGTAGTATGATTTGTGAATCCAGATTGAGGGTGGGTAACACCAGAACCTTCAATATGCAGTCCTTTCCCTTTGTTGGTCATCTTGATTGAAGCGCCTTCTTTGATTTGCACAGCTCCTCCAAGATTATCAAAATGTTGCACACTATCATTCTGGTCTATTACATAGAAACTGCCAAGAGCAACGACAGAAATGACGTCAGGTGAAACCTCTTCATAGAACATCTGCCCCTCGACAGGTTTGACATCAGGACCGCCAATAGCGCCCGTAGGAATCTCGGTACCACCTGAAAGAGACCGGCTCATGACATGATTCTGTTGCTGAAGCACTTTCTCGTCATCGCTTTTTGAACATGACAGGAACTGGATGGTCAGAACTGCCATTGCTATTAGGTAAACATACTTTTTCATTGCCTTTATTGTTTTTGGTGGATATTATTGACGGCTATCGGTCATTTCACTCATCTGCCTATTCTTGCCTTTGCACTATATCCATCCTTGAAAGCTATCCACACTTCAATAAAATTGTCAGGATTGTCGTAGAGAGACATGCTGAGCCCATCTGTTGCGTACGAATAATCCGTGATCGTTCCACCCTTCCAATGGGTAAAAGGTAAGCTGTCAACCATCGGAATGTCAGAGGCAGAAAGGTGGGCACTACCGGTAGAGTATGTTCCATACCAACTAATTTCTGTGTCCATCGAGAGTTCAATGTTTGTGATAGTTGCCTTACAACTTTCTATCAGGCTTGCATCATCAATATCCAAAGACAGTGTAGTATTATATGTGAATCCAGATTGAGGATGGGTAATGCCAGAACCTACGATATGCAGACCTTTCCCTTTGCTTGTCACAGTGAACGAACCGCCATCTTTGGTTTGCACTGATCCTCCAAGGTTATTATACACTTCCACTTTGTCATCCTGATCTATTGTGGAGAAAGTGCCGAGAATGGAGACCATAATGATATCAGACGAGTTCTCTTTATAGAACATCTGCCCCTCTACAGGTTTGGTATCAGGACCGCCGATAGCGCCGGTAGGAATCTCCGTATCACCAGAGAGTGACCGGCTCATGACAGGATTCTGCTGTTGAAGCACTTTTTCGTCATCGCTTTTTGAACATGACAGGAACTGGATGGTCAGAACTGCCATTGCTATTAGGTAAATACACTTTTTCATTTGCTTTTACTGTTTTTGGTGATTATTATTGACGGCTATCGACCATTTCACTTATTTCCCTATTCTTGCCTTCACAACTGTGTCGTCCTTGAAGTGAACCCACACCTCAATATTATTTGCGGGATTATCAACGAGATACAAACTGCTGTAGGAAGAGGTCCACGAGTAGGCTGTGATAGTGCCACCCTCCCATCTGGTATGAGGTAAACCTCCAACCATCGGAATGTCAGAGGCAGAAAGATGGCTTTTATTGGTAATGGACCATGTGCCATAATCTATTACCCATGTTTCCGAGAGATCGAAATTTGTGATAGTTGCATCACCACTTTCTATCAGTTTTACATCATCAATATCCAAAGACAATGTAGAATATATTGTGACATCAGCCGCTTGAGAAACACCAGTACCTACAATATGCAGTCCCTCCCCCTCGAGGGTCACAACAAACGAGCCTCCATCTTGGGTCAGGACTCCTCCTCCAAGATCTTTAGACAAAAACACACTATCATTCTGATCAATTGTATAGCAATCAGCAAGACAAGCGACAGCAATGACGTCATACGGGTTCTCGTTATAGAACATCGGCCCCTCAATAGGTTTGGTATCAGAACCGCCAATGGCTCCGGTAGGGATCTCAGTACCATCAGATAGCGATCGGCTCATGACGGGATTCTGCTGTTGAAGCACGTTTTCGTCATCACTTCTAGAGCACGACAGGAACTGGATGGTCAGGACTGCCATTGCAATTAAGTAAACATACTTTCTCATCGCTTCAATGTTTTGGTGGATGCTCTTACTTAATCATTGCTTTAAAGAACTGGTTGCCTTTGCTCGAACGAACACCAACAATCAAGAGACCCTTATTGCGGGGAAGTGCATACATGTGCGACGGATTACTCTCCATTTCTGCCAACATCTGGCCGGCATAGTTGTAGACAGCTACGCTGTAGGGACCCGTAACATTCTTTATATTCAAGATATTCCCTATGACAGCATAGCGCAATGCAGCATTGTCCTCCACAGACTTGATGCCACTTCCACCTTCTCCCAATGTCACCTTCACGGAATCAACCACCAACGCATTGTAGTTGGTGCGTCCGAAGGCATAGATCCATTTCTCGCCCTCGAAGCCGCTCATATCGAAGTACATCATGTCCTTATCATAGTCGGAAATCATTTCGTCTGGGCTAAGAAGACAGAAAGCCACTTGAGCCATCATGTCGTCACTGTGGGCAAGCCTGATCACATGGGTATAGTCTTGACCATCTACTTTCTCAGCCTCAATCTTGATAAAGGAAGTAGATTTGGGTTCCTCAAAGCCCGTAACGAATTCAATGTCGTTCTCTTCAGCCCTGGTAGTTGCGGGTGCCGGTATGTCCCCAAATCCGTCATCGGAGAAGTCGAAGTAAGAGGAGTTTGTCAGCAGATTGTTCAGCTTTTCGTGTATAAAATCCCATTCGGTAACATGACAATGCATGGCCTGATCATAGTTCCCATTGTAGATATAGTTTTTATCACATCCGCCTATTTGGCTTTCAACTGAGACCACATAGTCCGACTCCTTTAACATATTCTCTATATAATCCTTCCCTTTTCCGGGCTTTGCGTCAAAGAGGAAAGAGGCCAGTCTGGGGTAATTGGTGAAGAAACTCTCCTTGGCAGCAACTGCCTTGCTTGCTATGTTTTCAACTCTGGAGCCTACGGCGCACATGCGTATTCCAATCAACATATTCCTACCTTTCGCTAGCCTCTTAATGGCAGGACTGTTTTCAGCAAGGTCTTTCACTGCTTGCATGCTACGATCATTTGCAAATGCTGCATCCAGTGCCTGGTTGAACTTTTCCACACCATGGTATAGTTCCACACCTGGATGATCCTCAAGGAATTCATCATACTTCTGGTACACATTACCCAATATTGATCCGAAATGAGGCGTGTTCAACGTAATAAGCCTGTGAGTGTGGTCGCCATCGACCTCTTGGATGTAAAGACGCTCCAGAATGCCCCCCATGCTATGGCCTACCATATCATATTGGGTACTTGCGATACCAACTTTGAGCATATTTTCGCAAAGCTGGTGCAAACCTTTCTTCACGACTTCATTCTTGTGCGTGTTATCCTCGAAGGAGCTAGTGTTCGTTGAACTATAGTCCCCCAAATATATCTGGTTAACAAAATAATTTTGGGTTGTTTGCAGCAAATATTCTCTAAACGGGAAGAAACATTCTCTGCTACTATTCAGTCCATGCAACAGGAAAAGACCGTTACGGCTGACACCGATTTGCCTGGCTACGGCAGCCTCTCCCAAACCCTTTAATTTCAAATGAAGAACCACATAGAATGTATACCACGCATAGGAGGGATTTAGGAATACCGAAGGTGCTGTCAAGTGTAGGGTAACTGTCTTCTTTGTATGTTCCATTGTGAAAGTACCGGAAATGTTTTCATCATCGAAATACATTACGTTATCTTCATCATGGAACAGGTCTTTTCCGTCATAGAAACAGAACTCAACCCATGTCGAATCAATATCATAGTTTTCATCGTTAGTCAAGTACTCAAAGGTGGCCTTCAGCTTCGTTTCTCCATCTGCCGTCATCAGCCACGCATCTTTGTCTTTGTATTTTTTATTATCATAACAGTTCTCAACGACAGACTTGAACGACCACTGGGAATCGTTGTCACCACGGGTAGAAGGCTTAACAGTACGCGTCTTACCGTTCTCCATATAAAACATATTTCCCTCCTTAGGGATGTTGTTGGTACCTTGAGACACGGCTTTGACACAGAAAACCATTAAAAGTGCAAGCACCATACTGGATTTGAGTAGAAAATTCTTTCCCATAAGTTCAATAGTTTTTTTGTTATAGTTGTTTAATATGTCGCAAAAATAGAAAAATGTGACGAATATGCGATTTCTTATTCAAAGAAAGTTTTCCCGAATTCACAATTTCTTGTTGCCAGAAGGTTATATTCTTTCCCGAATCTGCAATTCTACATCTAAAAATTACAGATTTCATCGGTATTTTCCTTACATGCCATGTGTAAACCTGACACTAATCCGCTTTTTTGTATCCTTTACGCCTTTTTATTTGCATAATTGAAGATTTTACACTACTTTTGCAGCCATGTTAGGCGTTTTGATATCCTTCTTGCCCATGATCGTATGCGGCATTCTCTCAGTGCTGATAGCCCTGAGCCTCTATGATCATCGGAACATGGCAAAGCTGAAATTGCTGATTTTCATGGCTACGGCAACGATGCTCTATCTGGCCCATTTCATCTATTTCAACCGTCTGACAGCCGTGATTCCCTTGACGGATGCACTCTACTGTTTTTGTAATCCAGCCGTGTTTCCTCTATATTACCTATACATAGAAGAGCTGACAGAGTACAGCCCCAATCGCTGGCGACAAGCACTCTACCTGCTGCCGTCGCTGCTTTGCGGCCTGACCGTAGGGCTGCTCTACACACTGATGGATCCTCAGGAAACAGCTACTTTCATTCGGCAATACCTCTATGGCAACGAGTTCGCTTCGCTGGCTGGACTGGCTTATTGGCAGGCCATGGTCCATCTCATGGTCAGAATCGTGTTTGCACTTCAAGTGCCTTTGGTGCTCTATTTCGGACTCCGTCGGATTACGGCCTATAATGCTGTAGTTGAGACGAACTATTCGAATATTGAGGGGAAGCGGATTGTAAGGGTGAAGACGCTGTTGGTACTTTTCGCCGTCACTTCACTCGTCGCTTTTGTATTCAATCTGATAGGCCGTCAGCGCTTTATGGATGGTGCAGAGCCACTGGCCCTCCCAGCAGTGTTGTTCTCTGCGTTACTCCTTCTGATAGGCCATGTGGGATTGAACCAGCAATTCTCTGTTCAGGACATCGAAGCCGAGGTCTTTATGGAGCAGGAGCCGATGCCTGAGGATGGTGTTTATAGCGAACTCTTGGAGAAGATCCGCAAACTGATGAGCGACGAGAAACTGTATCTATATCCGAACCTGAAGGTCAGCGACCTGGCCAGGCGACTGAACAGCAACCGCAACTATGTCTACAATGCCATCAATGTGGAGATGGGCATCTCATTCTCTGATTATATCAACAGCCAGCGAATCGACCATGCTTCGAAGTTGCTCGAAGCGCACCCAGAGTTGTCTATTAACGATGTGATGTTCAAGTCAGGCTTTACCTCTACCAGCGCTTTCTACCGTAACTTCAAGAAATTCAAGGGCATCACTCCAACCGCCAAACGCACCAAGTAGTCAGGGTGTACCAAAAAGCTTCTACCCGTATCAAGGACTTTATCAATCCTAGAGACTACTTGCAGAGTTTGCAGCCTTCGCATTTGTTGAGTTCGCCTCGGAAGCGCTTCTCAACGAGGTGATGGAGACGGTCGCGAAGAGGTTCGAGCTGCATCTTGTCGATGACTTCGTTGATAAATGCGTTCTGCAGCAGCAACTTGGCCTCCTGCAAAGAGATACCACGCTGGCGCATGTAGAAGAGGGCGGCATCGTTGAGCTGGCCAACGGTTGAACCATGGGCACACTTCACGTCGTCGGCATAGATCTCAAGCATGGGCTGGGTGTACATTCGGGCTTCCTTTGTGGCCGTGAGGTTCTGGTTGGTCATCTGCGAGGAGGTCTTCTGGGCTCCGTGTTCCACAAGCACACGACCTGCAAAGGCACCTGTGGCCTTCTCATCGAGCACATATTTGTAGAGCTCATGCGAGGTGCAATGGGGCACTTTATGCGTGATGAGGGTGTTGTTGTCGACTTGTTGCTCCTTATCGGCAATCACACAGCCGTAGCACTGGCACTCAGCCCCCTCGCCCGAGAAGGTGAGGTCGAGCTTATTGCGGGTGATGCCGTTGTGGAGGGTGATGACGTTGTGGTTCACACGGCTGTTGGCCTGCTGGTCTATATAGACGTTGCTCACACGAACATTCTTATAATGTGTCTCCTCAAGACAATAGAGGTCGAGTGAGGCATTCTCGCCCACATAGGCCTCGATGACCTGAGTAGCCAGGAAGTTCTTGTCGTCGGCGGCATGGTCGCAGAAGAGCATCTTCAGTTCTGCGCCTTCCTCAAGCACGATCAGCACGCGGCGGTTCACCATCAGATCGGGCACCTGACGCTGGGCATTGCTGGGCGTGGCCTTAAGGATATTGATGACCTGGATGGCACGATCGACCTTCACGTTGCGAGGCACATAGACCAACAGGCCGTCTTGGGCCAGCATCGTATTGAGCGCCGTCACAGCATCATCTGAGGTCTTGGCTAACTTAGCGTAGTAGGTGTTTACCAACTCAGGGAAATCGCGCATAGAGCCAATGACAACACCCTCGGGCAAAATTCCCGGGCGTTGCCCGCCTACCCGCAGTCTTTGACCCTTAGGCTTATCATCGCGATAGAACATATCGTTGACGACGAAATAGAGCGAGGTGGAAAGGTTGGGCACATCGCAACGGAATGTCTGATAGGGATCGGCGGGTATTTCGAGGCGATTCAAGTTCACACCATAGTCGGGTGCGAAGAGCTTCTGCATATCGGTGTACTTATAGCGCTCCACCTTTTTTGATGGGAAGCCCTGCCTACGGAAATCCCCGAAAGCCTCATCCCTTACGGCATTCATCGCCTCGGGAGCATGAGAGAAGATCGTCTCCCGTGCCTGCTCGTAGAGGTCTATATATTGCTGCTCTGCTCCCATTACTCTTCTCCGATTTCTTCCTTTATCCAGTCGTAGCCGTGTTCCTGAATCTGCTTGGCGAGCTCAGGGCCACCCGTCTTCACAATACGGCCCTTATAGAGCACATGGACGAACTGGGGACGGATCATCTCCAGCAGACGGTCATAGTGGGTAATGACGATACACGAGGTCTCAGGCGTCTGAAGCTTGTTCACTCCCTCTGCCACGATACGCATGGCATCGACATCAAGGCCGGAGTCAGTCTCATCAAGGATGCTCAGTTTGGGCTCGAGCATCGCCATCTGGAAAATCTCGTTGCGCTTCTTCTCGCCCCCACTGAAACCCTCGTTCACAGAGCGATTGGCGAGCTTGGAGTCGAGTTCCACAATCTTGCGTTTCTCGCGCTGCAGCTTCAGGAATTCAGCCGCATTCATGGGCTCCAGCCCCTGATACTTGCGCTTCTCGTTGATGGCTGCCTTCATGAAGTTGGTCATCGAGACGCCTGGTATCTCCACCGGATACTGGAAACTCAGGAACAATCCCTCATGGGCACGATCCTCAGGCTTCATCTCCAGCAGGTTCTTGCCGTTGAAATAAGCCTCGCCTTCCGTCACTTCATAGAGTGGATTACCGACTAGTACAGCACTCAGCGTACTCTTACCAGAGCCGTTAGGTCCCATAATGGCATGCGTCTCGCCATCGTTGATCACGAGGTCGATGCCCTTCAGTATCTCTTTTTCGCCAATCCTGGCGTGCAAATTTTTTACTTCTAACATCGTCTATCTGTTTTCAGGGTGCAAAGTTATCAAAAAAAGTGTAGATAACGAAATTTTTCTGATTAAAAGGAGGAGTTTTTCTGTACGTAACAGAAAAAGTTATTTAAAATGAAACGTAAATTAGATTTTTTTTGTAAATTTGCCCACGAAATGTGCAAAAACTTATGAGAAGGATATTTTTGATGATAACCGTTCTGATGTTTTTTCCATTCAGAATGACCGTCTGCGCCCAGAAGAAGGAGTTGGTGTACACCCCCATCTGGACAGCTCAGGCACAGTTTGCCGGTTTCTATGTGGCAGAAGCAATGGGCTACTTTAAGGAGGCAGGACTGAATGTGGTAATCAAGCATCCGACAGCCTCCAGGACAAACGTCAATCGTTTGGAGAGTGGGGAGAGCCAGTTTGTGTCGCTTCAGCTGACATCGGCTCTGGAGATGATGAATGAGGGAAGCCAACTGGTGAATGTGCTGCAGTATTTCCAGCAGAGCGGCCTGATGATCATCTCCCATCAGCCGTTGAAGGGTTTCAACAGTCTGGACGGCAAACGCGTTGGTCATTTCAGGGCAGGTGCTTCCATGCTGCCCATCGCGATAGGGCGAAAAGCCAAACTCGATATTGAATGGGTGCCCTTTATATCCAATGCCAACATCTACATTTCTGGTGCCATCGATGCCACGCTGGCCATGAGTTATAATGAATACTTCCAGTTGAGAGCCGCCGGACAGCGACTGAAAAAAGAGCAGATATTATATCTGCGGGATATAGGCTACAATGTGCCTGACGACGGGCTTTATGTGACGAAGGATTTCTTTATAAAGCATCGGGAGGAAGTCGTGAAGTTTGCAGAAGCCACTCGTAAAGGCTGGGAATGGGCTGCTCAGCATCCTAAGGAAACGCTTGATCTTGTGATGCTGTATATGCGTCAGAATAATGTCCCCTTTAACATCTATGCCCAGCGCTGGATGCTGGAGGAGTGTCTCAGGTTACTTTCGGATCCTAAAACAGGCAAGCGTACTTACCGTCTGGATCCTCAGATGTTCGACCTTACAAACCGTATCCTCTGCGAGGGGAGTGTTTTAAAGCATCCGATTTCTTATAAGCAAATTACGCAGCCATGAGTTCATTCCGTTTTTCATTTCTCACTTTCCGCTCCCTTTCCGCCAGACTTACCTTTTGGGTGATGCTCACGGTGATGATTGTTACAGTCATTATCGCATTGATAGTGTCGTACATTAGTTCATCGGCTGTTCTGATGGGAACAAAGGAAAATGTGCAGAGCCGCATGGAGATAGCAAATCAGCACATCAACAGTGTCCTTGTAGGTGTGGAAGTCGCTGTGGCGAATACCATACCGGAGGTTGAAAATTCGCTTTCCAATCCGGACAAGATGTATGGTGTCGTCCGTCGTTTGCTGGAACTGAACCCAAATATCATTGGTTCCACCGTGGCCTTCGAGCCCAACTATTATCCTAGTAAGGGTAAACAATTCTCTCCGTATGCCTATCGCGACATCGACTCAACGGTTCTCACCAAACAGCTCGGCAGCAATGACTATGAGTATCATTATATGGATTGGTATCTCATTCCCAAACTTTTGAAGCGTAATTACTGGAGTGAGCCTTATTATGACAAGGGGGGGGGTGAGCAGATGATGACCACGTATTCGCGTCCGCTCTTTGATGCTTCGGGCAACATCTATGCCATCATCACCGCTGACGTGTCATTAGAGTGGCTTACAGAACTCGTGACGGAAAGTGACCTTGATTTCAATCAGCGGGTGCTGAATATTAAAGACCAAGAGAGAGATGCACAATGGGCTATCTTGGAAGGCGACAGCGCCTTCTTCTATCATCATGCATATACTTACATTATAGGTAAGGGCGGCGCATACATTACCCACCCTCTGCGTGACCGCATTCTAAACGAATCCTATTTCATTTTAGCAGAGGTGACTGCTGACACGATTGACGACCGTATAGGCTATGAGATGATTGACGGTAAAACGGGTATGGAAGCCGTTGATCGTGACGGCACCAAGTTCTATATCAACTATGCCCCGATAGAGCGTACGGGATGGTCGATGGCTACTGTGATCCCTGCCAAGCTCATCTTCACTCGCTCGATGATCTTTGGAGGTATTGTCGTGGCCGTCATGCTGATAGGGCTGGCGATCCTGTTCTTCATTTGCCATCACATCTTAATACGAGTCACCAAGCCACTGACCCTTTTTGCCAAGTCTGCCGATGAGGTTGCCCAAGGCAACCTGAATGCCTCGCTGCCCCAGATTTTATCGCATGATGAGATGAAGCGCTTGCACGACTCGTTTGCGATGATGCAGACCTCGCTGAAGGAGCAGATGGAAGAACTGAAGCAGGTGAATGAGACCAAGGGTCGCATCGAGGGAGAACTGAATGCAGCCAAGGATATTCAGATGTCAATGTTGCCAAAGTTGTTCCCTGCCTATCCTGATCGTGACGAAATTGACATTTATGGACAATTGACGTCAGCCAAAGAGGTAGGCGGCGACCTTTTCGATTTCTTCATCCGTGACAATAAGTTGTTCTTCTGTATCGGTGATGTGTCTGGCAAGGGTATCCCTGCCTCATTGGTGATGGCTATGACGCGTAGTTTATTCCGTAACATAGCCAATCATGAGAGTCGTCCGGAAAAAATCGTCTCACTCATCAATGAGGCAATGTCCGATGGTAACGACTCGAATATGTTCGTGACTTTCTTCCTTGGGGTACTCGACCTGCAAACAGGCCAATTACACTATTGTAATGCGGGGCACGACTGGCCTTATCTTGTGAGTAATGGTATCACAGAACTGAAAAGCAATCCGAACTTGCCCGTCGGTACGTTTAGCGACACTGTTTATTGTCTCGAGGAGTATCAGATGCCAGAAGGCACAATACTCTTCATGTATACCGATGGACTGACGGAAGCACAAGACAGTCAGAGAAATCTATTTGGAGATCAGCGAATCGTGGATGTGCTTCAGACTGGTGGCAGTTGTAAGGAGATCATAGCCAAGATGACTGAGGCTGTCCACAAGTTCGTGGGAGATGCCGAGCAGAGTGATGACCTGACCATGCTGGCCATCCAATATAAGTCTACAACGAAACAATAGTAATCACATACAAGATTCCAACAATGAAAACAACGATTGAACAATTAGAGGACTGCACGCTTGTCACCTTTGATGGAGAGTTTAATACGGCGGCTTACACAGAAGCAAGCCATATTTTAGCCCCCCTCATGGAGAATGGGAGTGGGCATATTGTCATCGAATGTAAAGACCTGACGTATATTGCATCCAGTGGCCTCCGTATCCTGCTCAGTATTCTGAAGAGTACCAAGGCAAACGGCGGTACAATGACACTACGGAACACCAATGAGAGTGTCAAGAAAATATTCATCATGACAGGATTTTCCAAAATCTTAAATTTTGAATAGAATCCTATTGACCTTTAGTCCTCATCCCACTGTGCCTTCGAGAGAGACAGAGAGTAATTTCTGAGCCTCGACGGCGAACTCCATCGGCAGTTTCTGCAGCACCTCCTTGGCATAGCCGTTGACGATGAGTCCGACAGCCTGTTCCGTAGGGATGCCACGCTGATTGCAGTAGAACAGCTGATCTTCCGAGATCTTAGAGGTGGTTGCCTCATGCTCGAAGACGGCTGTGTCGTTGTGGACATCCATATAAGGGAAGGTATGTGCACCACAGTCGGAACCCAACAACAACGAGTCACACGAAGAATAGTTACGGGCATTATCGGCCGTTGAAGCGGCACGGACAAGGCCACGATACGAGTTCTGGGAATGACCAGCAGAAATACCCTTCGAGATAATCGTCGACTTGGTATTCTTGCCGATGTGGATCATCTTGGTACCTGTATCAGCCTCCTGATAGTTGTTGGTTACGGCTACGCTATAGAACTCAGCCTGCGAGTTGTCGCCTCGCAAGATACACGAGGGATACTTCCAAGTGATGGCAGAGCCTGTCTCTACCTGAGTCCATGAGAGTTTTGAATCCACACCACGCAGATCACCACGCTTTGTGACGAGGTTCAAGACACCGCCCTTGCCGTTCTCATCGCCAGGATACCAGTTCTGTACGGTAGAGTACTTCACCTCTGCCCTATCCTTCACGATAATCTCCACGATAGCTGCATGCAACTGGTTCTCATCGCGCATTGGAGCCGTACAGCCTTCGAGATAGGAGACATAGGCATCATCATCGGCGATGATCAGCGTGCGCTCAAACTGACCCGTATTACGGGCATTGATGCGGAAATAGGAACTGAGTTCCATGGGGCAGCGTACCCCCTTGGGGATATACACGAAGGAGCCGTCGCTGAACACCGCAGAATTAAGCGCTGCGAAGAAGTTGTCACGATAAGGCACCACAGAGCCCAGGTATTCGCGCACCAGGTCAGGATGCTCCTTGATGGCATCGCCGATGGAGCAGAATATAACACCTTTCTCGCGCAGTTTCTTCTTGAAGGTGGTCTTCACGGATACTGAGTCCATGATGGCATCGACAGCCGTATTGCCACTCAAGGCAAGACGCTCCTCGAGGGGAATGCCCAGCTTGTCAAACGTCTTCTCAAGTTCAGGGTCTATCTTCCCGTCGCCTGCAGGTTTCTTCGCCAAAGGGTCAGCATAATATGAAATCGCCTGATAATCAATAGGCGGCACATGCACATACCCCCACTTGGGTTCCGTCTGTTCCTCCCAGTAACGAAAAGCCTTGAGGCGGAACTCAAGCATCCACTCGGGCTCCCCCTTCTTAGCAGAGATGAGCCGAACGATGTCTTCGTTCAGCCCTTTCTCTATGATTTCTGTATGTACGTCGGTGGTGAAGCCGAACTCGTATTTCTGCTCCGCCACCTGACGTACGTATTCATTGTTTTTACTCATTAAAGTTTCTGTTCTACCTCGATCTCCATGAAGGTCTCGATGATATCACCAACTTGGATGTCGTTGAAGTTGACGAGCGAGATACCGCACTCGAAGTTGGTGGCTACTTCCTTCACGTCGTCCTTGTAACGCTTCAGGGCATTGATGGCACCTGTGTGCACAACAATACCGTCGCGCACCAGACGGGCCTTGTCGGTACGATGTACCTTACCCTCGGTAACCATTGCACCTGCCACGGTGCCGACCTTCGAAATCTTATAGACCTCACGTACCTCAATCTCGGCAGTAACCTGCTCCTTGATAACCTTGTCGAGCATACCCTCCATAGCGGAGCGGATGTCGTCAATGGCATCATAGATAACAGAGTAGGTGTTGATTTCCACGCCGTTGCGCTCAGCCAGCTTTCGGGCATCGGCAGAGGGACGTACCTGGAAGCCTACGATGACAGCATCGGAAGCTGAAGCCAGCATGACGTCGTTCTCGCTGATCTGACCCACGGCCTTGGCAATGACGTTGACCTGCACCTTCTCGGTAGAGAGTTTGAGGAACGAGTCGGAGAGTGCCTCGATGGAGCCGTCGGTATCACCCTTGACAACGATGTTGAGTTCATGGAACTCACCGAGTGCAATACGATGAGAGATATCGTCGAGACCAAGTGTCTTCTGTGTACGCAGACCCTGCTCGCGCTGCAACTGCTCACGCTTGTTGGCAATCTCACGGGCCTCCTGCTCCGTATCCATCACATGGAAGGAGTCACCAGCCGTCGGTGCCCCATTCAGACCCAGGATGATGGCTGGCTCTGCAGGCATCGCCTGTTCTATGCGTTGGTTACGCTCATTGAACATGGCCTTGATACGTCCATGACTGGTACCGGCAATTACCACGTCGCCAATCTTCAGTGTACCATTGCTGACCAGCACCGTAGAGACATAGCCGCGGCCTTTGTCGAGCGACGACTCAATGATGGAACCCGTAGCTTTACGGTTGGGGTTGGCCTTCAGGTCGAGCATCTCGGCCTCCAACAGCACCTTCTCCAGCAACTCCTCCACACCAAGGCCTTTCTTGGCAGAAATCTCCTGACACTGGTACTTACCACCCCACTCTTCCACCAGCAGGTTCATCTGAGCAAGGTCTTCACGTATCTTGTCGGGATTGGCACCCGGCTTGTCTATCTTGTTGATGGCAAACACCATCGGCACGTTGGCTGCCTGTGCATGGGCTATGGCCTCCTTCGTGGTAGGCATGACGCTGTCGTCAGCCGCAATGATGATGATGGCAATATCGGTCACCTGTGTTCCACGGGCACGCATGGCAGTGAAGGCCTCGTGACCAGGAGTATCCAGGAAAGTAATCTGACGTCCGTCCTTCAGTTTCACGTTGTAGGCACCGATGTGCTGCGTGATACCACCTGCCTCACCGGCAATAACGTTCGTGTTACGGATGTAGTCAAGCAGCGACGTTTTACCATGATCGACATGACCCATGACGGTAACGATGGGCGCACGACTTACCAGGTCGTTCTCGTCGTCTTCATCCTCCTGAATGGCATTCTGCACCTCGGCGCTGACATACTCGGTGGTGAAGCCGAACTCGTCGGCCACAATATTTATCGTCTCGGCATCCAAGCGTTGGTTGATACTTACCATGATGCCGATGCTCATGCAGGTTCCGATGACCTTTGTGACCGGCACATTCATCATCGTGGCCAACTCCGATACGGTCACGAACTCCGTCAGCTTGAGCACCTTGCTCTCTGCTGCCTGCTCGGCCATCTCTTCGTTCAGTCGTTCCTGGACGGCGTCGCGCTTCTCACGACGATACTTGGCACCCTTCTTGTTCTGGCTTTTCGAGGTCAGACGTGCCAGCGTCTCCTTTACCTGGCGTGCTACTGCCTCTTCATCAACCTCCAACGGCTTGGCGGGACGGTTCTTCTTGTTCTTCTTGCCGCCGCCCTGCTGCTGATTGTTGGCCTGTTGGTTACCCTTATTCTTCTTGCCGGCACCCTGCTGCTGATTGTTGGCCTGCTGTTTTCCAGCGGCTTCAATATCCACACGCTCCTTACCGCCACGGATACGCTCACGCTTCTTGCGCTCACCCTGTTGCTGGGCAGCTTTCTCCTCACGTTCCTTACGACGTTCCTCCTTGCTCTTCTTCTTGGGGCGCGTGCTCTGGTTGATGCTCGACAGGTCTATCTTACCCAGCACGTTGACTTTCGGAGCCATCTTGGCTTCGCTCTTCAGCGTGTAAATTTCGGGACCACGCGTTTCTTCCTCTTCGTCTGTCTCAGAGGTTTCTTCTTCCGCATCAAACTCTTCGTCGGCAGGTTCCTCGGCGGGGACTGGTGTTTCCACCTCCTTCACTTCGGGTTCCGGTTCGGCAACAGGCTCTGACTGGACGGTTTTCTCAGGCTCAGCGGCAGGCTGTTCCTTCTTTACGGGTTCAGGCTCAGCAACAGGTTCCGGTTCGGGTTTCGCCGGTGCGGCAGGTGTCTTCTTGCCGTTCAGCGCATCAAGATCAATCTTGCCTACGGGCTTAAACGTGGGGCGCTGCTCCAGCAAGTCCTCAGCCTTAATGACCTTCTTTTCGCCTTTCTCCTGTTTCTTCTCCTTTACCTTCTTCGGGAACATCTTCTCTGCCTCATGCTTCACGGCCTGATCTCCCTGGAACTCAGTGACGAGAGCCTCGTACTGCTCATCGGAAATCTTTGTCGTCAGCTTGGCATCGTCTTCTATCTCACCGAGGTTTTTCTTGTTCTTCAAGAAATCCACGGCTGTCTGAAGACCGATATTCAGTTCTGACAATACTTTATTTAATCTGATACTCATCTATAATAAATTTCGATTTACGGATTTTCGATTTACGGATTTTACTCAAATTCAGCCTTCAATACTTCAAGCACGTGGTCAACGGTCTCTTCCTCCAGGTCGGCCTTTTCAATCAGCATCTCACGCGGTGCACCAAGCACAGCCTTTGCCGTATCAAGTCCGATGGCCTTGATGGAGTCGATGATCCACTGGTCAATCTCGTCAGCAAACTCGTCCAGATAGATGTCCTCATCCTCCTCGTTCTCGTTGACGACACGGAATACATCGATGGTATATTCTGTCAGCATGGAAGCCAGTTTGATGTTCATACCACTACGACCGATGGCCAGCGACACCTCTTCAGGCTGCAGATAGACCTCGGCCTTGTGCTCCTCGGGGTTCAGGCGAATCTCGGAGACCTTGGCAGGACTCAACGCACGCTGAATGAACAGCTGGGCATTGCTGGAGTAGTTGATGACGTCGATATTCTCGTTGCACAGCTCACGGACGATACCATGAACACGGCTTCCCTTCACACCGACACAGGCTCCTACAGGGTCAATGCGCTCGTCGTAGCTCTCCACGGCCACCTTGGCACGCTCACCTGGCATACGGGCAATACGCTTGATGGTGATGAGTCCGTCGTTAATCTCAGGCACCTCAGCCTCCAGCAGGCGCTCCAGAAAGACGGGACTGGTACGACTCAGGATGATACGCGGGTTGTTGTTCTCGTTCTGCACCTCCTTGACGATGGCACGTACGGTCTCACCCTTGTGGTAGTTGTCATTGGGAATCTGCTCCTGCTTCGGCAGGTGCAGCTCGTTGCCCTCGTCATCAATGATGAGTGTCTCGCGCTTCCACATCTGATAGACCTCGCCGGAAACAATCTGTCCCACCTTGTCCTTGTACTTCTGGTAGAGCGAGTCGTGCTCCAGTTCCAGAATCTTCGAAGCCAGTGTCTGGCGCAGGTTCAGGATGGCGCGACGGCCGAACTTCTGGAAGTCAACCTCTTCACTTACCTCCTCACCGATCTCGTAGTCAGGCTCGATCTTCTGAGCCTCGCTCAGCGCAATCTGCTTGTTTTCGTCCTCTACTTCACCATCGGCCACCACAATGCGGTTGCGATAGATTTCGAAGTCGCCCTTGTCTGGGTTTACGATGACGTCAAAGTTCTCGTCAGAACCGAACATCTTGGCAATGACGTTGCGGAAACTTTCTTCCAGCACACTTACCAAGGTCGTGCGGTCAATGTTCTTGGTCTCTTTAAATTCCTGAAAGGTCTCAATCATTGAGGGGCCTTTCGCATTTTTTACTGCCATAATATTTTGTTTTTAATTTTAATTTCTTACTTAAAGGCCAGCACGTACTTCACGGACTTCACCTCGTTCATATTGAACTCCTTGTCAACATCTGCCATCACGGGGCGCTTCTTGCCTTCCACATGCTGCTTCTCCTGGACGGTCACCGTAAACTGCTCACCATCCACCTTCGTCAGGGTGCCCTGAACCTTCTTGCCGTCCTTGGTCAATACCTCAACAGTCTTGCCGATATGGTTCACGTACTGCTGGGCAACCTTAAAGGGCTGGCCAATACCTGCAGAACCCACTTCCAGTTCATACATGTCAAGCTCCTCGCCCAGCTTCTCCTGGAGGAAACGGCTCAGCTCGGCACAATCTTCAATCCACACACCGTCGGCGTGGTCAATCTCTACAACAATACGGTCCTCAGGGGTCATAATGACATCTACCAGAAAATACTCGTTGCCCTGCAACCACTCTTCAGCTAAACTCTTTACTACGTTTCTATCAATCATACACGTTTGTTAATTAAAACAAGAATGAGGAGCTCTCGCGGAGCTCCTCATTCCTCTGAACGGGTGCAAAGGTACGACATTTTCACCTTTCCACCAAACTTTTCTGCTAAAAAATGAAGAAAACACTGCTTTTTTACCCCCAACAGTCACAATGCAATACGACTCTTCTCCCGAAAAAAGCTCTTTTTTCCACCTCTGACTTCGCCGAATGTAGGCTGCACCTCGGAAAAGCCTAAAAAATTTTGGTTTTTCTCTCGGTTTGCACTACCTCTGACTTCGCCGAACGTAGGCTGCACCTCGGAAAAACCAAAAAAATTTTGGTTTTTCTCTCGGTTTGCACTACCTTTGCAGGCAGTATGAAGGAAAAATATAACTATAAGGTGGCAGGTCACGTGTTTGCCGTCTGCAACGATACCGAAGACAACATAGCACAATGGCTTGACCACTACAAGCCGTTCCTCATAGATACCAACGACGACGAAACACCCGTGTTTACCCTGAATGTGAAAGACAGGGTTGAGGAAGAAGGCTTCGTACAGGAAATCCACCAGGACGATGACGGCTCGGAGATTTCAGCAGGACACCTGAGCAACGGCAGTCCCTGTTTCCGTTTTCTGCTCCGTCACGAGCAAGTGGCAACCATGATAACCGACCGCGAATACCACAGCGCCGAGCTCGGCATGACCAGTTGCCAGCAGTTTGGACTGGACAATGCGCTGATGGTGATGTACGCCCTGGCTACGGCAACGCTTCAGACGGCGCTGTTCCACTCGTCAGTCATAGGCTACAAAGGTCACGGTTATATGTTCCTGGGCAAGAGCGGTACGGGGAAGAGCACCCACTCCAGTCTCTGGCTGCGCTATATTGAGGGTACGGAACTGATGAACGACGACAACCCCGTGGTGCGCATCACCAATGGTGAAGCACGCGTATATGGCTCACCCTGGAGCGGCAAGACACCCTGTTACCGCAATATCGACAATCCCTTAGGAGCTATCGTGCTGCTGAGTCAGGCACCCTGGAACCGCATAGAACGACTCATCAAACTACAGGCATACGCCGCCATCGTACCCTCCATATCAGGCAAGCGGTGGGATCAGCGCATAGCCGAAGGGTTGCACGAGACAGAGAACTGGCTGGCTGGCCATACGGCCGTCTATCACCTGGAATGCCTGCCCGACGAGGCAGCAGCACAACTGTGCCGTGAGACTGTCGCCACACATCCGTAATCTATGATCCCTCATCCGTAATCTATGATCAAAACCGTTCCCAACAACGAAGCCATCGCAGCCGTCAAGGTGCTCATCGACGAAGGACGCCACGTGATACTACCCGTCAAGGGCAATAGCATGCTGCCGTTCATCATTGGCGGCCGTGAAAGTGTGGAGCTGACTCCCCCACCCCCGGCACAGGTCGGCGACGTGGTGCTGGCATGGGTAGATGGTTGCCGGTACGTGGTACACCGCGTCATCAGCATCGGCAACGACGGACAGATTACGCTGATGGGCGACGGTAACGTGGCTGGTACGGAGCGATGCAGACAGGAAGACATCGTGGCAAAGGCCACGCACGTAGTGGAACCTGGCGGCAAGAAGCGCCCCTTGTTCAACGACAGCTTCAGCTGGAAGCTCTGGAACCGATTGCGCCCCGTGCGCCGTTGGCTGTTAGCGCCCTACCGTCGAATCTGGCTCCGACAATAATATCTATAAAAACTATAGAATCTATAGAAACTATAATATCTATAAAAGCTATAAAAGCAACAACAACCATCATCAACATGAGACAGAAGAAAGGATTTGTTCTGCGCGACGTATGCGGCGAGAAAGTGATAGTAGGCGAAGGGCTCGACACCGTTGATTTCGGCAAGCTCATCAGCCTCAACGAGTCAGCAGCGCTACTCTGGGAAAAGGCCAGCAAGCTGGGCGACTTCACCGTTCAGGACTTGGCAGATGCCCTAACCGACGAATACGACATTGACGCCGAAACAGCGTTGGCTGATGCTGAACACATAACCCGTGAGTGGATGAACATTGGACTCATCTGGGCTCCCGAGACAAACTAACCACCAAATAGAATAAGGAGAAGGAAGTGAGGTACATTATTTGGATAGGCCGTAACATGCGGGGCATCTGGTTCAACACCATCGCCCGCATCATCATAGGATGCAGCCAGGTTGCACTGGGGCTGCTCATGGTGTGGCTCTGCAAGTACTTTATCGATGAGACCATCATCAAGGGAACCACCGACGACATTATCCAGATGGTTGCCCTGCTGGTGGCGGTGATAGTCGGCAACATTGCCCTGCGGCAGATCCACTACTACCTGAGCATCAGCGCCGGCATACGCCAGACCAACGATATCCGACTGCGTATCTTCAGTCACCTGTTTCACCGCCGCATGTTCGAGGGCGAGCTGCATTCTGGCGACATCACCTCACGCCTGGAGAAGGACGTAAGTAGCGTCAGCGATGCCTGCACGTCGCTACTGCCACAGTTCGTCGTCACCACGTTCCAACTGGCAGGCGCCTTCCTGCTCATGCGTTCCATGGATACCGTTCTGGCATGGTCGCTGCTACTGCTGACACCCGTACTGGTGGCATTAGGAAAATTCGTTGCCCGACAGCTGCGCGACATGACCAGCGACATCCGCAAACAGGACGCAACCATACAGATGTTCGTACAGGAAGGCATGGAGCATAATGCCGTACTACGCTCACTGGAAACGGGAAACTGGGTGACGGGACGACTCGACGACATGCAACAGGACCTGAAGGGGAAAATCAAGCGCCGCACACGTTTCACGCTGATTACACGTACTATCCTCTCCAGCTGCTTCGGACTGGGCTATCTCTTCGCCTTCGTATGGGGTGGTCTGCAGCTACGCGACGGTGTCATTACCTTTGGTGTCATGACGTCGTTCCTGCAGCTGGTCGGACAGATACAGAGCCCTATTCTGGGGCTGCTCAACATGGTGCCGCAACTCATACACACATCAGCCAGCATCGACCGACTGGAAGAACTGGAGAAGCTGAACGTGGAGCAGGAAACCGGCCATACGGTCATGGTGAAAGGACAGGTAGGCATCAGAATGAATGATGTCAGCTTCCAGTATGCCACCGGTGAACAGAAAATTGTGGAACACTTTACCCACGACTTCAGGCCTGGCACCAAGACAGCACTCACCGGCGAGACAGGAGCCGGCAAGACCACCCTGTTCCGACTGCTGCTGGCACTCACCATGCCAGACAGCGGCAGCATAGAACTCTACAGCGCCGACGAACACGAAACCACACACCTGGCATCGCCCGACACACGCTGCAACTTCGTGTTCGTGCCACAAGGCAACACGCTGATGAGCGGAAGCATACGCTACAACCTGCGGCTGGCCAAGACGGACGCAACCGACGAGGAACTGCGTCATGTGCTGCACATGGCGGTTGCCGACTTCGTGTTCGACCTTCCCAACGGGCTGGATACGGAATGTGGAGAACGAGGAGCCGGCCTCAGCGAAGGACAGGCACAGCGCATTGCCATCGCACGCGGTCTGCTGCGACCGGGAAACATCCTGTTGCTCGACGAGATAAGCTCGTCACTCGACGAGCAGACGGAGCACACACTCTTCAAAAACCTGTTTGAAAACTATCCTGACAAGACCATGATCATGATTTCCCACCGGCCCAGCGTCAGCGCACTATGTGATGAAATCATAGAAAAAAATTGAGAATGGGAAACCCCATTCTCAATTATCACTTGTTCCACTTAATACCTTCCTGTATTCTTCTGGATTGTTCAACAGCCGGACAGCCTCCAGGAACGGTTTGTCTTTCTGAAGCCCAGCCTCAACGACACCTGCCTGATAGTAGTATGCCATGATGATATCCTGCTCCAGCAACTGCTGTAACGTTTCACGGTGGCGGTCGATATCACGGGAAATATCATGCTTCAACTTGGCCTTCAGCGCGTCAAACTCCGCCTTCGCACCCTCATAGTAGCCTTCAAACTGTGCTGTCTTTACCAATTCGTCAAAGCGTTTCTCGCTGACCGGGTCATACGTGAAGCCACTCTCAATGACACGCTGCTTGAAGTCTGCAAACTCTGCATCCGTCAGGTGGAACTCCGTAGGCTTGGCTATCTGCGGATGCTTGGCAATATATTCGGTCACATAGTCAAACATAACCTCCGTGGAATCCATGCGGTCCAGATACACGGCAATATTCGGCATCGTGTCAGGCTTCACCTCAATGTCTGGTGTCACACCGCCACCGTCGCGTACCTCACGGCCATGCAACGTATGGAATACATGCGTCAAAGAGTCGGGTACACGCTCTTCAGTATAGCCACGGCCCGCCGAATGACGATAGTTGATAGCCTGGATGCAACGTCCGCTGGGAATGTAATACTTGGAAGACGTCAACTTCAAATTACCGTTATAGGGCAGCTGGATATTGGGAATCTGTACCAAGCCCTTTCCGTATGTGCGCGTACCAATAATTATACCACGGTCCAAATCCTGAATGGAGCCACTTGTAATCTCACTGGCGGAAGCCGTCTCGCCATTCACCAGTACCACCATCGGCATCAGCGTGTCAACAGGCTCCAGACGAGTCGTGTAGGAATGATTTGCACGGGCCATCTTACCCTTCGTCTCCACCAGCGTGATACCCTTCGGCACCCACAGGTTCACAATGTCAATACACTCTGACAAAGAACCGCCGCCATTGCCGCGAAGGTCAAGAATCAATGACTTTGCGCCACGCTGCTTCAAGTCAATAAACGCACGGCGCATAGGCTTCGAGGGCTCACCCACGAAAGTCGTCAGATTGATATAGCCAATGCCGTCAGGACGCAAGCCATAGTACGGAATTTCAGGCAGATGGATGTTTCTGCGCGTAATCTTGAACTTCATCTCCTTACCAGTCGAGGGCCGCTTGATTTTCAGCATAAAACTCGTACCGGCATCGCCACGCAGATGCTCACTGACATACGCAACAGCCTTATCAGTCATCACCGTATCATCAATCTGCAGAATGATGTCGCCCTTCTTCAAACCCGCCTCGGCAGCAGGCATGCCGGCATACGGCTCGTCAATCACAACCATCTTCAGACGCTGATGATAGCGTATCAGCGCACCAATACCTGCATACTTACCCGTCAGCATCGTCTTCAGGTCATCCTTCTTGCTGGCCGGATAATACTCCGTATAAGGATCCAAAGAGCGCAACATGGCATTGATGCCATTCCCGATGACCTCCTCGGCATTGAGCGTGTCCACATACATCAAGTCAAGATTGCGGTAGATGGCATTAAACGTCTCCAACTGCTTAGCCACCTCAAAGTTATGGTCACGCGTATTCTGACCTTGAACAGACAGAGGCAAAAGCGTCAGCACCGCAACAGCAACACCGCCCATCGTCTTGGCCATCAATCCACCAATTGTACTTCTCTTCATATCTATTATTTCTTTTATTGCATATTTGGCGTTGCAAATTTACATGTTCTTCTGCGAATATCACCCTCTTTTCCCGTTTTTTTGTAAAAAATTACACATTTCCTTAATTTTTTCGTCAAAAAGTTTGGTCGTTTCAAAAAATCGCCGTACTTTTGCACCCGCTTAACAGCAAAACCTGCTTCAGTAGCTCAGTTGGTTAGAGCACCTGACTGTTAATCAGGGGGTCGTTGGTTCAAGCCCA
>JAEEGG010005171.1_pt1 | contig 31176 bp, 23 predicted proteins | sample 9134161 | NCBI WGS metagenome assembly JAEEGG01 (sample SAMN16246543, study PRJNA631951) | gut metagenome | biome: gut microbiome; feature: rumen; material: CR-attached | host: Bos | place: Iran: Karaj | collected 2018-10
GAGAGAAAGCGCAAAGGCCCGTGTTATATAAGAAAACCAACTTTTTGAAATAGTCATGGGACACTCCTTTTATTTATAAAATAATATTATATTCATATTAACATATCGATAAGAAAGGTGCATGCTATAGCAATATGTACTGAAACTATAATAGGATATAACACGTAGTTATTTCAATATGTACCGGACCTGCAAAAAAAAATCCAGGCAAAAACTGCCGGACTTGAAGTTTATTTTACCGGAAACTTGGTTTAGTTTTATGTTAAAACAGAAATTTATTGAATTTTGAGGATTTGAGTAATATATTTTAAAAGAGACGGTAATTATGTTAAAAAAGAGATTTAAGAATTCATTTTTTTATTTAACATTATTTTCGACACTTGCTTTACTCAGTGCCTGTGACAACAAAAAAAGTTCAAGACCTCCCCTGCCTCCGCCGGATGCAGTCGAACCGCCGGGTTTTTATGCAACCGCCGGAAATGCCGTAAACTTCAAGCACGAACTTGATTCCTACAAACCAAAAAAGACAAGCTACAACTTTTACTTTACATACAAAATCAACCATTCATGGTGGGACGCCGTTGCAATGGGCGTAGAAGATGCGGTTAACCAGTTTGAAGACCGCGGAATTCAAATCACTTACGATTATCTGGCTCCGGTTAAAGTATCCGCACAGGACCAGGCGGACAGAATCCGCAGGGCCGCTGCCTCAGGCGAATACGATGTTATCGGTGTTGATGTCTGTGATATAAAGATAATTACACCTGTAATCAACGAAATTCTAAAGACCGGACAAAAGGTTATGACCTTCTCAAGTTCGGATTCAAGTAAAGAAGACGGCTGCAACCGGATTGCATACGTCGGCAACACACACAACTATGAAGACGGCTGCATCATGGCAGAAACCTTGTGCAAACGCCTTGACTACAAGGGTGAAATTGCACTTCTTGTCGGTAATGACGGGGCTCCGTGCCACGAACAGCGTGCCCGCGGTGCACAGGATGTAATTTCAAAATATCGTTACATGAAGGTTGTAGAAATCGGATTTGACGAAGACGACATTGATAGTGCCTACTCACTCACACTTGGCTTTATAAAAAAATATCCGCACCTTGCAGGAATCATCGGCTGTGACATGAGCAACCCGGTTGGTGCTGCAAGAGCCGTTATAGATTCAAAAAAAATCGGTGATATTCAAATCGTCGGAATGGACCACGACCAGGAAGCCCTCAGATATCTGCGTGACGGAATCATTTATTCCCTTGGTGTACAGGATTGTTATTCAATCGGGTTTGATACAATGCAGGTCGCAGTAAAAATTGCCGACGGCGTAAAACCGGGAGAAGGCTACCCGGAAAAAACTGAAGAAAGTACAACTATGATATACCAGGCTGATGCATCTCTGATGCTACTTATGCTTTATGGAGAACTTAGTAACGATGCCAACAGAAGATTCAGACGATAGTACTTTAAATAAAATCATCAACAAGCTTTCCAAAGTCCACTATATTGCAGTTTTGGGTGGAATTCTCGTAATTCTTGTGCTTGCAGCTACAACGGTGTGGGTTACAAACAGTGCGGGCAGTGGTACTGCCGCTGCGGTAGGACGTGTAAGTGAATTCTACGTGGAAGAGCTTGCAAACCGCCGTGTTCAATTCATCACTGACGAAATAAACAGAAACTACCACTATATCGGTAACGCTCTCCAGGTAATTACAAAAGACGACTTAAAGGACAAAAAATCCCTCAGAAAATATCTTGGTAAACTTAGAAAACTCTACGGAATCGAAACATTCAGTTTTGTTGACGAGAGCGGAATTGTTTACAATGAGCACAGTACGGTAAGCGGTTTGAGCCGTTATCCGTTTTTGCAGGGCAATCTTGAAAAACCGGTTTTGAGCACAATCAATCTCTACGGTGCCGAAAAGCAGGTAATTCTTGCACTGCCTGTAAACAATATGTCGTTCATGGGCAAAAAACTGAAGGCATGCTTTGTTCAGGTAAATATCGACAGAATGGTTAAATCGATGACCCTGCACACCGAAGGAATGGAAACTTACTGCAATGTTTACTATAAAAATGGCGAATGTTTGACCAACACTGATTTCGGCAACTTTGAAAGCGGAAAGAACTTTCTCGATGTAATGAGCGAATCAAAGCTCGAAGACGGAAAAACCGTTCATAAAATTAAAAACGATTTTGATTTTGGAAAGTCGGGTCACGTAAATATTCAGTATCATGGAATTGATGCTTACGTTTACTATGCCCCGGTCGACAGATCAAACTGGATTCTGACAATTCTGGTTTACAACAATGTAATTTCGCGCCAGATTAATTCAATTACTTCAAGAATTTTGAACCGGAACCGTGTTCAGATTATTATTACTGTACTTTCGCTCATGTTCCTGTTTATAACTTTGATTGCGCTTAACAGACGAAATTCAAAACTTATGATTGAACAGGAAAAAACTGTCGCAGACAGAATTAAAAAAGAATACGACCACCTCAAACAACAGGCGGAAGAGGCTGCAAAAGAACAGCTCGGCATGTTTGAAGCCCTGAGCCGCGATTACAAAAACGTATTCAGGGTTGACCCGGTTAACCGTACTGCAGAAGTTTTAAAGCTTACCGGCTATGTAACAAAGGGACTTTCTGCAACTGCTCCGGAAATTGTTCCGTACGAAGGACTTAAAAACCAGTACATCAAGGATCGTGTATATTCGGAAGATATTGAATACATGCAGCAGTGCATGAATCTGGACAATGTAATCAAAAAGCTTTCGGTTAAAAATGAATATGAATCCAGCTTCCGCGTGCTGGACGAAGGTGAAGTTCACTTTTATCAGTTCAAGTTCATGTTGCTGGAAAACAAAGCGATTATCGCAGGTTTTAAAAATATCGACGACGTGGTTCAGGCGGCAAAAGAGCGCGAAACTCTGATTGCAATGTCAGAAACCGATTTGATGACTGGCCTCTTAAACCGAGGAAGCGGCGAACGCAAGATTACCGAAGCACTCAAGGCAGGTAAGGGCGGTCTGTTCATTCTTCTTGACGTTGATAAGTTTAAATCGATTAACGATAACTACGGTCACGAAACAGGCGATAAGGTAATTATTGCGGTTGGTGACTGCCTTAAACGGGCCTTCCGAGACGGAGACATCGTGTTCCGTCTGGGCGGTGATGAATTCAGTGCGTATGCCCCAAAAGTTCAGACTGAACGGAACGCAAAGAAAATTCTCAGGCGCTTTGAAGAAAATCTCAGCGAAATCGATATTCCGGAACTCGGGGACAGAACAATCTGCGCAAGCGTTGGTGCGACAATTATTCCTGTCGGACAAAAAGAAGACTTCAGCGAAATGTACAAACTCATAGACAGCGGCGTTTACGAAAGCAAGAAGGTCACCGGATTCTGCGTAACTTTCAAATAATTTCAATACTCTTTTATAACATATTATTTTGTCATCTGATTTTTTGCGTGTTATAATTTTGGAAAATGGGGATTGATTTTTTATTTGGCAAAACAGGTTCACGCGACGGTCTTACTCAGGTCTACAACAGGGAAGTTCTGGTTGAATATATAAACTTTCTTGTGTCCGGCGGAGTTCCCTTTACTGTTGCGCTTGTCGATATCGACAATTTTAAATACGTAAATGACAGTTACGGACATCTCACAGGTGACAAAGTTCTCAAGGAATTTGCCGCACGCATCCATCATGTTGTAGGTGACTCAGGTACTGTCGGCCGCTTTGGCGGTGATGAATTTATGGTTGTTTACCCCGACGTTGTTGAATACGATGAAGTCTGGAAAAACTGCAAAAAAATCGGCGACGAACTGAGTTCAAAAGAAATCTCCGTTGTCCCGGGGCTTTTTGTAACCGTAACCCAGGGTGTAGCCAGATTTCCGGAAAATGCAGATAATTACGAAAATCTTATTGATACTGCTGACAAGGCTTTGTACCGCGGCAAAATGAAGGGCCGCAACTGCTTTATCATTTACCTTCCTGAAAAACACGCAAGTATCGTCCTCAAAACTGAACGGGAAAAAACTTTGAGTTCCATGTATCTTCATTCCACTGTGTTCAGGGATCTTGCGCAGACAGAAAAACTGCCGGACGGAATTCAAATGTTATTCAATTTTTTGAGTTCTTATTATATGGTGGACCACATTGCGCTTCAGATTGAAGATTGTTTTGCCTTTGAAAAAACTCACAATCTTGCAAAATTCAAGGAATTTAAACCGCTGGATTTGAATCTGGTAAAAGACTTTTTTTCACTGAACTCGGATTTGTTTTACGTAAATAACCTGGATTCATTAAAAAGTTCCAATCAGCCTGAACTTATGGAAGCTCTTGAAGAACAGCACGTTCATGCATTTTTCTGTACTCCGGTTGATATGGGTGACGGCAGGCGGGCGATTTTAAGATGTGCTGCATGCAGTAAAAGAATCTGGCAGTACGGTGAGATGGATATTTACCTCACCGCAGCCAAAGTTATGGGCCTTCTTGTCAAAGGCGGAAAAAGCCTACAGGGAACCTCGAAAAATTGCAATTTTTCGAGGTAACTTTGAAAATGCGATGTTTTAATTCCTGCTATTATCAGGAATTAAAACTCGTCGGGAACTTCGGAAAATCGCAGAAGGCGAGTTTTTCGAAGTTCCCTACATTAAGCTTTTTACAGTTTCTGCAATTTTTGCGTCCTTGCAGTCCTTAAAGAAGAGCTCTGCAAATTTTTCTCCTGCAAATGCTCCCTTAACAAGGTCCTTGTCCAAAGATGTAAGGATTTCTGTAAACGGCTTGAATGCTGCTTCTCTTACACCGTCAAGAATTTTCTTGTTGCGCTGTTCCGGAACTGCACGTTCGCGAGGGTAACCCTGTCCGCTTGGTTCGCAGAAAAGTTTTTCAAAGATGTATTCGAGGTTTAAGTCACCGCCCCAGCCAAAACCGAGTGCGAATGGAATTGAAATTGCGTTTCCGTCGTTAATCTGTGCAAATGTGTATGCATCGAGCGGTGTTGCAATGTGTCCGCAGATTACGCCCGGAAAACTGTTCAAAGCGAGCATTGCGCCTTCGCCTGTTCCGCAGCCTGTTACAACGTAGTCAGCTGCCTTTGAGTTTAAAAGTGTTGCGGCAAGAATACCGTTCTGAACATATGTCAACTGAGCTTTGTCGTCAGCGCTGTACATACCGTAGTTTACAACTTCAAATCCGTGCCTGTCGGCAACTTTTTTGAGTGCATTAAAAATTACTGCGTTTTTTGCAGCCTGTGAATTTTCGTTAATCAATGCGATTTTCATTGGTTTGTCTCCATAAAAAGAATAAAGAATCCGCAAGAGCGGCATTTACTGGATTGTAGCAGAAAAAAAAAGAAAATAACAGATATTCGGGAAGGGGCGGGGTTTGCTTTGTTTGGAAAAGAATATTTTCTATGGCGGAGTCATAGAGCATGACTCCGCCATAGAAAAAAGGTTAGTCTTCGTCTTCTTTAGTAATGTCTAAGCCTTCAAAATTTAAAGTATAATCTTTGCCGCCGATAGTTGCTGTAATAGTGCCATCCTTATTGTCTGTAACTGTGATGCTAGCCTCGTTATCGTTACTGTCTTTGTAGGTGTATTTTGTAAATGTCTCGTTCCATTCACCTTCATCGATTTCTGAGCCGATACTGGCGATTTCTGAAAGGGAGAGTGATGTATTGCCGTCATCGCTTACCCAGATTCCTAACTGCCTATACCAGTCTTTTGAGTCGTCGTAAATGGACTTTATGTATTCAAACCATTTGCCAGTTGGGTATTGAGCGGAAACTTCAGTTGTGATTTCTTTGTACTCAAAAATCGTGTTGTCCGGGATTTCGCTGTACAAAGAATACTGAATTTTTGTTTTTAGGGTATTTGTTAGCTGCTGAACAACCTGGTCATAGTTATCGTCTGTAATGCCAAATACAAGTTTAATAAAGCTAACTCCTTTCAGAACTTCTGTTCTTATTTTTTCTGGGGCATCTTCTTCTGAATAGCCGTTGCTGCTAAGGAATTCTTCATAAGTAGTTGCTTCGTCAGGAAAAAAGGCGCATTGAATAGCATAAAGGTTTTGGTATGTAGGATCTTGTTCTGCAGTTTGTGCGGCATAAATTATATTGGAATAAACACCTATTGTTTCTTCTGTATAATAATCAACCATTTGGCTTACAGTCATCCATTTTTTTGTTTCAGGATTATAGATTTGGGTTACAGTGATTGTAAACTGCTTCTTTTCTGTATCCACCGAATACTTGAACTTTACCTTGTCAATATCGGCTTCTTTATCTTCTGCTGTATATGTAATATTTTCTTCTAAAAGGCCTGTCTTGGAGTCAGGATATAAGGTAAGGCTTACGGATCTAGTACGCTGATTGTCGCTTTCTACAAGGGCATATTCGTCCTTTGTTTCCTCTTTTGTATCCTCATTCTCTTTACAAGAAATAACTGAGAAGGTTAAAAGAATCGAAGTTAAAATAAAAATATTTTTGAATAATTTTTTCATGGAAATACCTCCTTAATAGTTTAGCAAAATATTCTTTTAATACTATGGAACTAAAAAAAATTAAAACAATGAACATACTGTTTTTTAACGGAATTTTATAAATAAAGCGTAAGCGTAACCTGTATCGTAGCGCCCCGTAGGGGACCGCCCATGTATAAATTTGTGTTTTTGTTTTTGTAAGGAGGCAGTGTTAAAATTGAAGGTAATATTTTGCAAACAGAAGTTTTCTGGAGGATTGAATGAAATACACTTTTGAAAACAGGGCAAAGTTTAACGGAGCTGCCTTTTTCTGGCTTATGGAATGTTATCTTGCACCGATTTTGAATTTTGGACCTATATGTATGTTTTCAGGCGCGGCAACGGTGGAAGAATACAAGACCTTAACCCTGGACCCGGTTATGGATTTATATGCCCTCGTGGCCTTTGTGCTTGTTCCGGTTCTGATGTACAAACTTCTGCGCAGAAAATTTGCCGCTTACGACGGCTCTGAAAAGGCTATAAAATCAACGAATCTTTATTTTAAGAACTGGTACAATGCAAACATTGCCTTTGTCGTGCTTTTTTATGCAGGTTTTGCTGCCCTGACAGTTTTACGCTGCAACCAGATTGGGCTGGATCTTGAACATTTTGAAAATAACGCCGATTCATTTTTTACCTGGCTTTCTGTTTTATGGGGGCTTGCTTTTGGACTGGCAATGATCGGGTTTGTAATTATGCTTCAGATTATCGACAAATCCTTGTTCTGGCTGCCTCACCGCAAGGAACTGCAGCTTATGTCCCTGAGTTTCAGAACCAATATTGTAATTATTCTTGCCATGGCATCCGTTTTTTTAATTGTTGAACATGTGGTATCAGTTCCGGCAAATCTTGGATACGGAACCAGGTATCTGATGGTAAACAAACTGCTGCCAATAGGAATAGTTTTTTCTACGGCAAATTTTTTGAGCACATTCTTTACGGTCCGCTCCACCGATATAGGAATCAATGCCGTAAAGGAGCATACTCTTGAGCTTGCAAAAAAGAATTATACCGTTGAGCCTCTGCGCGTTGAGTGCCGCTGCGAAATAGGAGAACTTGTAAACAACATCAATACTTTCCGTGATGCTACAAAAAACATTCTTATGGAAATGGCTGATACTGCCGGGGCTACAACACGCACCGCCGGTGAATTAAAGGAAAATCTTGATTCTGCAAGCCGCGGCGTAGATGAGATTTCTGCAAGCATTGAAGTTGTCCGCCAGGAAATGAACAATCAGTCTGCCGGCGTGGAAGAATCCAATGCTTCGGTAAACCAGATTGTAAGCCGCATAAAGGAATTGAACGGCAGTATAGAAAGCCAGTCTTCCGCAGTAACACAGTCTTCGGCCGCTGTTGACCAGATGGTTGCAAACATTAATTCAGTAACCCAGATTCTTGAAAAAAATGCTGCTGCAGTAGATCAGCTCGGAAGTGCTTCCGAAGAAGGCCGGAACAGAATTCAAAATGCGGTAAGCGTTGCAGAACTTGTACAGCAGCAGTCTGCGGGACTGATTGAAGCTACAAAAATCATTCAGAACATTGCGGCCCAGACAAACCTTCTTGCAATGAACGCTGCCATAGAATCTGCACACGCAGGTGAGGCAGGAAAAGGTTTTAGTGTTGTTGCTGACGAAATTCGGAAACTTGCGGAACAGTCCAGCGCCCAGGGAAAGACCATTGACGAGACCCTTAATTCGCTTTCTGAGTCTATCGATCAGATTTCAGGAAGTGTTGGAGAAGTACAGCAGCAGTTTGATGTAATTTACACTCTCGCCCAGACAGTTCGTTCTCAGGAACTTGTAGTCAAGAACGCTATGGATGAACAGAACGAAGGAAACAAGCAGGTTCTTGAGGCAATGAAAAGTATCAATGATTCAACTGTCAGCGTAAAGGACAGTTCAAGGGAAATGCTTGAAGGAGCCGATCAGGTAGTCAAAGAAATGAAGGTTCTCTCGGAAGTTACGGGCAGAATTGCAGAGAGCATGAGCGTAATGACATCAAATGTAGAAAGCATTACCCGGGCAGTCAGACAGGTAAGCGACAGTTCCGAGCAGAATTTGAACGATTCAAAAGAACTTGCCGGCAAAATTGACGCATTTGAATTGTAAAAAAACTGCCATATCATTAAAATGAAAGTGTCCGATTTGACGGGCACTTTTTTTTAGAGGAAACAATGGAAAACACAAAAAGAACAGTCACTTGCGGCGATTTGCGCAAGAGCGACGTAGGTAAGACAGTTGTATTGAATGGATGGGTAAGCCGTACCCGTGATTTAGGCGGTCTGGTTTTTATTCGTTTGAGGGACCGTTATGGTATTACTCAGGTAATGGTTGGCGACAAAGCCGGTGACGAAGTTAAAAAAATCGCTTCATCCCTGAAAAGTGAATATTGTATTGCTGTTCACGGTGTTGTTGCCGCACGCAGCGAAAAAGACATCAACAAAGATATGCCTACAGGCGAAATCGAAGTTGAAGCAGATGATATCGAAATCTTTACAACAAGCCAGGAACTCCCTTTCAGTATTGAAGAAGTTCGTCAGAAGGACGGTTCTCTTGTTGTTGCAAACGAAGATCTGCGCTTAAAGTACCGCTACCTGGACCTGCGCCGTGATCCGATGCAGAAGAATATCATTCTCCGAAGTCAGGTTACCTTTGCAACCCGCGAATATCTGACAAAACAGGGATTTCTTGAAATCGAAACTCCAACCTTTATCAAATCAACTCCAGAAGGAGCACGCGACTACCTCGTTCCGAGCCGTGTTCATCCTGGAAAATTCTATTCATTGCCGCAGAGCCCTCAGCTTTACAAGCAGCTTCTGATGGTTTCTGGTTTTGACAAATACTTCCAGATTGCACGCTGTTACCGCGATGAAGATGCCCGCGGCGACCGCCAGCCTGAATTTACCCAGATTGATATGGAAATGTCATTCACAAACCGCGAAGAAGTTCTTGAAACTACAGAAGGTTTGATGGGCTATATTTTTGACAAAACTCTCGGCTACAAACTCCCTGCTCATTTTGACCGCATTTCATGGGACGACGCTTTTGACCTTTACGGAAGCGATAAACCTGATTTGCGTTTTGACCTTAAGATGCAGGACGCCGCATTTATGGCAGATTTGAGCGACTTTAATGCATTCAAGGCAGGTGCCGCAAACGCTGACCACAGCATTGAACGCCATAAGCGTAGCGGTCTCAAGGCACTCGTTGTTAAAAACGTTGCAGACAAATACAGCCGCAAAATGGTAGAAGCCCTCGAAGAAGTTGCAAAAATCAACCACGCAAAGGGACTTGCCTGGATGAAGGTTAACGCAGAAGGTGCATTTGAAGGCGGAATTTCAAAATTCTATGCCGGAAAAGAAAGCGAAGTATGCGCAAAACTCGGTGCAGAAAAGAACGACCTCCTGCTCTTTGTATCGGACGAAAAATGGCAGACAGCCTGTGTTGCCCTCGGTGCAGTCAGAAAACAGTTGGGTAAGGACCTCAATCTCTACAATCCGGAAGATGAATTCCACTTTGCATGGATTGTTGACTTTCCTTACTTTGCATTCAACGAAGAAACAAATATGTGGGAAACTGAACACCATATGTTCACCCTGCCGCAGAAAAAATACTGGGATACTCTTGAATCAGACCCGGGTGCCGTAAAAGGTGATTTGTACGACCTCGTATTGAACGGCTACGAACTTGCTTCTGGTTCTATGCGTATCAACGATCCTGCATTGCAGCAGCGTATTTTCAAAATCGTCGGATACAGTCAGGAACGCGCAGAAAAAGCCTTCGGATTCCTTGTTCAGGCCTTTAAGTTTGGTGCTCCGCCGCACGGAGGAATCGCACCTGGACTTGACCGCCTCATCATGCTCATGCGCCACGAAGAGTCAATTCACGAGGTTATCGCATTCCCTAAGAACAATATGGCTATGTCGCCAATGGACGAATGCCCTAGTTATGTTGAAGATAGTCAGCTTGATGAACTTCACATTAAGTGTTTGGAGAAAGAGTAGGCGACATAGCTTGCGGCAAAGCCTATGGATTTGAGGTGTAGGATGAAATCAGACACCTCAAAAACGGCTGAGTCAAGGCTTTAAGCGAGCGAAGGCGAGCGCGCCTTGACCAGACGTAAAGTGAATAAGGCGGGAAAACCTGCCATGGAGGATATATGAAAAAGTTAATTTTGGGTGTTGCTGCTGCAGCCGCAATCTTTGCTCTGACAGCGTGCGGAACAACTTCTCAGGCTTCAAAACAAAAGGAAGAATCAAAAATTTCAAAGGCGCTTAAAGAACTTGAAGCAGTTTCTTTGAAAGAAGGCGAAATCTGGTCTTATTATATCGAAGACCCGGCAGAAAACGCTTATTCGGCAAATGCTTTTTATGCCGCAAGTGCTTTTATGGGTATCGATGAATACATGAATTTTGGGCCGGAACTTGATTCTGAAGCAAGACAGATTTTTGCAAAAGAACTTTTTACAAACCTTCCGTCAGTTGATGCAGGCGAAAACCTTAAAATTGTTGCAACGGGTGCAAAACTTAAGGGCATGAAGTCCTCTGATAAGGTTGCCTTTGTAATTTCAACTGTAAATCTTAAGGCAGGTGCAGTTCCTGGACATGACAAGGCATACATGATTTTGAGCAATGTGGGAAGGTTCAAGACAACTGATAAAAAAACAGGAGAAACTTCTTACGTTGTTACAGGTACTACTTTCAGCACTTATTTAAATTATTACATCCTTGCCGTTCCATACGAAAACGGTGTTTTTGTAACAGCCGGAAACCTGAACCTCGGTAAACAAAATTATTCTGCAGATATGGGGTATGTGGATAAAGGCAATCTGATGGATACGTTCTGTAAGGATGAAATTGCAGAAAATGACCAGCAGATCGAAGCAATCTACAAAGAAATTACCGGTGCTCAGGAAGCAGCCACTATGACTAAAAAAGCTCTTGCCCCGTTGAATTACGGCTTATACCTTGCTAAAAAAGGCGATCTGGCAGGAGCAAAAAAACTGTGGAATTCAATTGATATTAATTCTCTACCACAGGAAACAGACAATGATAAAAATACAGTTGAATCATTAAAGACTGTATTCTCACGGGACATTCCGAATTTAACAACTGTAATCGAAGGCCTGTCAAAATAAGAATGGAGTCTTTCCGCATCGATAAAACCCATTTAAAAGATACTGTCGTAGCGCAGAAACCTGACTGGTTCTGCTACGGAATCGATGCGGTACTTCTGGCAGATTTTGCCGTAAAAAACATGCCGTCATCTGCTGACAGCCAGATGCAGGTTCTGGACCTTTGTTCCGGAAACGCAATTGTGCCGGTCCTGATGGCAAAAACTCCTTCCGCTAAAAGCACCTGTTCTTACACCGCAGTCGAAGTTCAGGAGCAGGTGTTTTACCTTGCCAAAAAATCCATCGAATTAAACAATCTGGAAAATTCAATAAAACCCGTTTGTGCTGATTTGTGCCATCTTGAAGGCGTAATTCCGGCCGGAAGTTTTGACGCTGTAACAGTTAACCCTCCGTACATGGTAAACGGAAGCGGGCGCCAGAGTTCAAACCGGCAGAAAATGATAGCCCGCCAGGAGATTTTGTGCACTCTCCGTGATGTTGTGTCTGCCGCAAAGTTTGCACTCAAAGAGGGCGGCTCATTTTTTATGATAAACCGGGCAAACCGCAGGAAAGAGATTTTTGCCTTATTTGATGAATTCAATTTTTGCAGGGTTGAATACCGCCTTGTTAAACCAAAGACTGATAAAGAAGCGACGATGATTCTTGTAAAAGCGCAGGGGACGGGGGCGGACGGCTTGCCCGAAACCGGTCACGGCAAGTCTTTTGAGCCTGTAAAACATTCCGATTTAATCGTGTATGGCGATGACGGCAAATACACCGGAGAGGTGAATGAGATTTACGGGCGTGTTTAGCGTGAGTGTGTCCCGGTCAGGCGGAACTATTCAATAATGAATGTGCGTCCGTCGTGGATAAATACGTTGTGGTTAAAGTAGCGTTTTAAACCTTCTACGAGAACACGGCGTTCAACATCTTTGCCGATTTCGACAAATTCATGGATTGAATTGGTGTCTTTTACGCGCACAACATCCTGGAAAATAATCGGGCCCTGGTCCAGGTCTTCGTTTGCAAAGTGGGCGGTGGCTCCGATTAATTTTACGCCTTTTTTCCAGGCCTGCTCGTATGGTTTTGCACCTTTAAATGCCGGCAAAAATCCGTGGTGAATATTGATTACCTTGTTGTTCCAGCGGCGTGTAAATTCAGGAGTTAAAATCTGCATGTAGCGGGCCATGCAGACTACGTCGATATTGTACTGTTCAAGCAGTGCCTGAATGTCGGCCTCGCATGCTTCCTTTCCTTTTTGAGTATCAATCTGAAAGTACGGAATGTGGAATTCAGTTGCAACATAGCAGAGGTCCGGATGATTTGAAATAATTACCGGAATTTCGCAGTCGAGCTGACCTTCCTTGTGTTTGAGTAAAAGTTCATAAAGACAGTGGCTTGTTTTGCTTACGAGAACTGCCATTCTCTGTTTTACAGCCTTGTCGTAGAGTTTCCATGTCATGTCAAACTTGCCTGCAAGTTCTGAAAATTCTGCGGTAAAAGTTGCCGGGCTGAAGAATTTTCCGTCTTCGCCTGTGCTCGGGGCCGAAAACTGGATGCGGCAGAAGAACATTCCCAGATCTACAGAAGTGTGCTGGGCAAGATTTAAAATATTTCCGTTATTTGAAGCAATGCAGTTTGTGATAGAAGAAATAAGCCCGCTGTGATCAGGGCAGGTTGCAGTAAGTGTATAAATTGAATTCATGACTTTATACTAATTAAAAAAAAGGTTTGTTACAATCCGAAATATTGTTATAATTGAATGTATGTTCAAAAAACGTTACCTCTGTCTTCTTCCGGCAGTATTTATTTTTCTTTTTACTGACTGTGCTTCAAGTCCAAAAGAAGAAAAGCACTTAACAGAAAATCCGGTTCAAACTGCAGAAAGTCATAAACTCTTTATAAAACTTGCTCCCGATGTAAGCGAAAAGATGCTCAAAAGCGACTTCTGGCTCGCAAAATGCAGGGAGCCGGACAAAGTCATAATGAATACAGCCCAGATTGCACTCTGGAACAGCGTAATGAGCGACACGGTTGCCCTGGACAATCCTGAGTTTTATCTCGTAAATGATTTGCGCACGATTGATCCGGTTATGAAGGCAGAAGACATCCGCCGCCACATAATTTATTACAATCCGAGTGTTCCGTGGTATAAAAAAATCCAGACTAAAAACGGCTATAAAATTCACACATTGAACGAAAAGGACTTTAAGGTTTTCTGGAACGAAATGAATCTGGAAAGCCTGGCCTCATGGAAAGAATACATCAACCAGAAATGGATCAAGATGAAGCCGAATCCAAAGGAATTCAAAATCAAAAAGGGAATCTGTATCCGCCGTTCAAACTTAAAACTTATTCCCGAGGATAATTTTTACTCGGACGACAAAGAATACTGGTACGACGACATCAGCCAGAATTCTGGAATTCTGATGAACGAACCTGTCCTGGTTTTGTGGTACAGCAGGGACGGAAAGTGGCTCTACGTGCAGACTTCCTACTGTTTTGGATGGATTCACCGGGAAGACATTGCTTTCTGTACCGACGAAGAATTTGACAGATATTTTGACTGGACGCTTAAAGGCGACACCTTTGTTACGGTAACGGCCGAACGCTGCACTCTCGGAAACGAATATCTTCTGACACAGCTCGGTTCAAAACCTGAGATGCCAAAACTTTTTATGGGAACTTATATTGAACTTGCTTCGATTGAAGAAAGCGAGTTTGAACTTATTCAAAATCAGAGCGGAAGAACACCGTATGGAAGTTACATCGTAAAAATTCCGTACAAAAAGGCGGACGAAACTCTCGGCCACAATTATGCGGTAATCCCTGAATCAATCTGCGTGCGCGGACTTTTGCCCTACACACAGAGAAACGAATTAAAACTTGCCTTCAGTTCACTCGGGCAGCGCTACGGCTGGGGCGGTATGGCAGAAAGCCGCGACTGTTCTGAATACACAAAGGATATTTTCCGCTGCTTTGGATTTACTTTTGCGCGCAACAGCCGGAGCCAGATGGCAATGCCGGGCGTTTCCGTTGATTTTGAAAAGCTGGGCGAATCAGAAAAACTTTCAAAAATGGATAAAATTCCTGCCGGTACATTGATGGGAGTTCCGGGGCATGTTTTTTTGTACCTTGGAAAAGAGGAAAATAAATATTATGCAATCAGCGCCTTAGGTTCATATTATCCTGACGGCAGGGACTTTACCAGAAAGGTGGACGCAAACTCCGTAAATGTAAACACGATGGATGTAAGGCGGAAGACTGGTAAAACCTGGACAGAAGCCCTTATGCAGGCAAAACTTCTTGTTGATGACGGTAACTTTGAAGAAAGAAAAATCTCCCTCGATAAAAAGTGGGAATTTGCTTCGTTTTCAAAAATAAACTCAGGCGCGGCAAGCATGAACAGGGCAAAAAAGAACGTTAAAAACTTTGTTGTCGCTGTAAACGCCGGACACGGAACCAGGGGCGGCACGGCGGTAAAAACTTACTGCCACCCGGATAAGAGTCCGAAAGTGACCGGCGGAACAACCGCAAAGGGCGAAACCCAGTCTTACGCTGTAAGCGGGGGAATGACTTTTTATGACAAAACGAGCGAAGCCTTTGTTAACCTGCAGGTTGCGCTTTTATTGAAGGACAAACTTTTGAACGAGGGCTTTGACGTTTTGATGCTCAGAAGCACGGATGATGTTCAGCTGGACAATATCGCGCGCACTGTAATTTCGAACAACAATGCAGATATTCATGTAGCAATTCATTTTGACGGCGACAACCTGAAAAACGACAAGGGTTGTTTTTACTGCGGAATCCCTGAAGAACTTAAAAAATTTAAAAATGTAAAGTCGCATTACGAAAATAGTGAAAAACTTGGGAATTTCTTAATAAACAGTTTGAAAAATTGCGGATTACAACTCTATAATAGTGGTAGGTATGAAGTTGATTTAACTCAGACAAGTTTCAGTACGATTCCTACCGTTGATATTGAACTTGGCAACTCTCATACAAGGCATGACCTGGTCTCGCTCGAAAAACGCGCCCAGGCACTTTGCGACGGAATTAAAAAGTATTACGAGGCGATAAAATGAAAAAATCTGCAAAAAGCCTTCTGACAGTTCTCCTGCTTTTCCCTTTTCTGCTTACATCCTGCTCAGAACAAAAATCAGTAACACAGACCCAGAAAGTTCTGGGAACAATCTGTACAATCACTGTACCGGAAGAAAATGCCGGCGTTCTTGAAACAGTTTTTGACGAACTTTACCGGATTCAATCTGTATTCAATTTTTATGACCAGAGCTCGCTGCTCTGTCAGGTAAATAAAAATGCCGGAATAAAACCGGTAACAGTCACTGATGAATTCTTATATATTCTTCAGACTGCACAGGTGGCAAGCGATTTGACTGACGGTGCCTTTAATCCTCTTGTAGGTCCGCTTGTAAAACTATGGGATGTCAACGGACATAATCCGCGCATTCCTGCAAAGGAAGAAATCGAAGAAGCATTGCGCTACAACAGCTGGGAAAATGTAGAAGTTAATGTTCCGGAAAAAACTGTATTCCTCAAAAACAAGGGTATGGAAATGGACTTTGGCGGAGTTCTGAAAGGTTATGCGGCTGACGTAATCAACATGCTTTTGAACAGGGAAGGTGTCAGTTCGGCGACAATTAATCTCGGTGGCAATGTTTATGCACGGGGAAAGTCGTTTAAGGGCGGCAGCTGGAAAATCGGAATTGTTGAACCTGTATTTGACGGAATTGACGCGGACGGAAAGCCGAATTCAATAAATGAAATCGACAGAAAAAAACTCACCGTAAAGGCAAAAAATCAGGCAGTTGTAACAAGCGGCGGATACGAAAGATTTTTTGAACTTGAAGGCAAACGCTATCACCATATTTTTGACGGACGCACAGGTTATCCGAGCGAGTCTGGCCTTGCAAGCGTAACTGTTGTTCTTGAATCATCGATTATGGCTGATTGTCTTAGTACCGCATTCTTTGTTCTTGGAAAGGAAAGAAGCTGCCAGGTTATCGACAGGCTCCGCAAGAGTGATGTCAAAATAAAGACAGTATTTATCGAAGATAACGCAGTTGTAACGGTTTATTAACTTGAACCGATAAAATCCTTAAGAATTTGGAGATATTATTATTAACTTAAAGGAAAAAAGTGGATTTCTGAAAAATTTTTAAGAAAAAAATCGACATCTGTTAATAAATTGTTATATAATAAATACCGATGGAAAACGAGCTTCGTAATATTTCGCCGAGACAATTTGAACTCTTTGCTGATATTTTGAATCAGAGCACAGATTCATTTGTATTTATTTTTGATTTAGTCGCAGATACTTTTTATACTGCCGAACATATTGCCAATATATTTGAAATCCCGGGAACTCGTTTTGACAATGCTTTTCAGGTTTTGTCAGATTTGATTTATGAAGAAGACAAAAAAATCTTTGTATCGGCAACAAATCATCTTCGTGCAGAAACCAACGACACAATAAATATCGAAGTCCGCCTGCTTAACAAAAAAGAACAGACTGTATGGGTAAGTATTACAGGTTCTTTGATTCACATGGGAGAAAGCGGAAACCAGACTGTTGTCGGTCATATTTCCATTATTGATGAAAACGACAGAACTGACCCTCTGACAAACCTTCCGACAGAAACTCAGCTCAGAAAAGACTTTAACGCAATCTGGTCCCGCTCTCAGAAAGTCAGCGGATTCTTCTTTAAGGTTGATGTTGATAACCTTGGTGCAATCAACGAGCAGTACGGAGTTCACACCGGAGACTTTGTATTCTCCCTTGTTTCGGATTCGGTTAAACGCTGCTGCAAGGGGCTTGCCCAGGCATACCGCATGAACAGTGACGAAATTGTCTGTATGAACCTTTCCGGCGCCACAAGTGCTGACGCCCAGAAGATGTACCAGAGATTAAAGCGCGACATCAGCGAAACTGAACAGAAAATTGATTATGATGTAATGTTTACCGTAAGTGCCGGAATCGTTGCTTTCTTTAATGACAGCTCGATGGTAGAAGACCTTCTTAAAAAAGTAAACTTTACGCTTACTTACGCAAAAAACAGGGGTAAAAACAATCTTACTCTCTTTAACGCAGTTGAATATACACGCCATCTCAGAAACCTTGATCTTCAGGGCAAATTGAGGGATTCAATCAAAAACGGATTTAAAGGATTTGAATTGAATTATCAGCCGGTAATCAATGCGCGCCAGCTTTATCTTGATAAAGGAAACTCTGTATTCAATGTAATCGGTGCAGAAGCTCTCCTGCGCTGGAGCTGCCCTGAGTACGGACGTGTTAGCCCGGAAGAATTTATTCCGATTCTTGAAGAAAGCGGTCTGATTATTCCTGTCGGACGCTGGATTCTGCTTACAGGATTCAGTCAGTGCCACGAATGGAACCGTGTTCAGAAGGACTTCCATATGAGCCTGAACCTTTCATATATTCAGGTAAAAAAGAGCGATGTTCTGACAGACGTACAGATGGCTCTTGAGCGCTCGGGAGTAAAACCGGAAAACATTACCCTCGAACTCACCGAAAGCGGATACATGGATAACGCTGCAGAACTCCAGGAACTTGTAGACAAGTTCAGGGCAATGGGGCTCAAAGTTGATATCGATGACTTTGGAACCGGTTATTCAAATCTCCGCTACCTGCAGTATCTTAAGGCTGCAACACTTAAACTCGATTATTCATTCGTTCACAAGGCAACAGGCGGTGACGAAGGTGACAGCAAGGTTATCAAGCACATCACACAGATGGCTCATGAATTAAAAATGGCTGTTTGTATGGAAGGTGTTGAATCTGAAGAAGATATCAAAAAGCTCGAAGTTTACGAACCGGACAAGTACCAGGGCTTCTACTTCGGACGCCCGTGCACCGCAGTTCAATTCCGCGAGCACTACCTGCGTCCTGATTCCCGCCGCGCAACCTACTAGGCTTAATCGCGCGGCCTTCTTAATACCTATATGTAATGTTTTAACTCAACGTGTTCAAACTGTTTGGTTTTGACAGCAACAACGTAACTGCCGAACATTGCGGATGCGGCGTCGAGGGCTGCTGCAAAACTGCAAAGAAGCGGTGCGGCAGGTTTTAAAAGAAGGTAGCCTGCTTCAAAACCGCGGCTGTACATTGTACACAAAACTGTGAGCGCTACAAAAGTTCCGCCCTGTGGAATGGCTCCAAGTACGAGCGAAATTGCAAAAGTTGTAACAAAAATCCAGACAACATCAAATGCCGTAAATCCAAGACTTGAATATGAACGCAGAATTGTAACAAAACAGATTGAAGTTACAAGAGCGCTTCCTCCGCGTCCAAAAATCGAAAACAGCGAAACAGAAACGTCGGCTGCCTGCTGGTGCTGTCCGAGACTTTCGCGTGCGTGGCGGAGGTTTACCGGAAGCGACATATTGGAGTCTGCCGAGAAGAAGGCGGCGAGAATCGGTGTAATGCTTGCAAAAAGAACATGCATCGGGTGCAGGTCGTTGCACAGAAAGCGGATAATCAGCGGATAAATCAATGCGGTTACAAGAATAAAATCGATTGTAAGCATGAGAATGAGAGGAGTGTAAATGCGGGAAGCAAAAATTGCCTTTGCACTGACCATCCAGTAGCAGGCGATCGCAATCATTCCGATGCTGACCCATTCAATAAAGAAGGTCATGATTGAATAGCATACTTTAGCGGCTGAGTCTAAGAATGAAACGAGAGGTTTTGAAGCAACCTGGTCAGTTGTACAACCGGCTCCGGCAAAGCCCGCAAAAATAAAACAAGGCAGAAGATATGCGCCGTCTGCAATTGAATTGAATCCTGAGTACGGCAGAATCTGCATAATCATCTTTTTGAGAACGATTGAAGGAAGGTCAGTCATCTTTTCGCCGGTAATCGGGATTCGGGGGAGTTTAAAAATCAAAATGGAAATCAGCCCCAGAACTGTAAGAATCAGTGTTGTTCCTAAAATTGCTCCGATTGTCCAGAGCGCTGTTTTAGTGAGCTGATTTGAATTCCTTAACTTGAATACGGCCATTGATACTCCAAAGAACATCAACGGAAGAACAGTGTAACGGGCTGCTCTGACTGCAAATTCGCTGGCGGCAGAAATTGCTGCCATTGCGGCCGGATTTGCTGAAGGTATGATAAAGGCTGCGGCAAGACCAAGTGCAATGCCGATTAAATATTTAATCCAAACTTTCATAATTCAATTATATAAAATCAATCGTCCTTTTGCCATAGTCAAGATGACAGGCAAAAAACTAAATGCTATAATCTTATTTATGGAAAAAATGATACTTATTGCAGGAAAAGACTACCCTGACGGCCGCGAACTTTCGAGCGCCGCAGAACTCCACGGACATGACTGTCTGATTACAGCAAATCCACAGACACAGAATGTTCAGACGGATGACGGTTCAAAAGTTGCTGTCTGGAACCGTTCTTCGCCATTGTCGTGCCGTTCGCTGGTTTTATCCGCAATGAATATCAGGGGAAAAATCGACGAGGCTGTTCTCGTTTTTGATGAACCTTACTACGCTCCTTCTTTTGGAAGTCCAAATGCGCAGGAAACAAACCGCGCCTTTGATGAATTAATCCTGGGCTACCAGTACTTAACTTCTGAACTTTTACTCAGATTTTCGCAGAAAAAACTTGCCGGACTTGAAACAAATCCGAGCAAACTTGTCTTTTTATACAAATCGAATGTGACAGACGCCCAGACCGTGCTCAACCCGTCTTCAAAAAACGCGTCAAATACACCTTCAAAATCCCTCGTAGCAGCCGCAGGGGCCGCATTCAAAGCATTTGCCGAAAACATGGCCGCAACACTTGCACTTTCCGACGATGTAATTCCTGTCCTTGTCGAATCAGACCTGAACAACGAAACAGGCCGCAAAGACAGCACATTGATGGGCTGGCTCTGCACTTACCTTGAACAGATTGATTCGCTCAAAAAAGATCTTTCTCCAAAACAGAAGGTCAGCTGGGTAAAGGCCGGCGCCAAATCTCCGGGCGGATTTTCTTTGTTTAAGTAGGCAAAATCCTTTCAATACGCTAAAATAGTCTGTTATGCAGTTTGATAATCCTCTGATCGTACAAAGTGACAGAACCCTTTTGCTTGATGTTCACGCGCCGCGCGCAAATGACTGCCGCAACGCGCTTATTCCCTTTGCCGAGCTCGAGCGCTCTCCGGAACATCTGCACACTTACAGACTTACTCCTCTTTCTTTGTGGAACGCCTCCGGTGCGGGTTTTACTGCGCAGAAAGCAATCGATGTCTTAAAAGAGTTTTCCCGTTACGATGTTCCCCAGTCGGTTGAATTCTGGATTACTGAAACGGCAGGCCGTTTTGGAAAGCTCCGCCTGACAAGTGCTCCACCGGTTTTAGTTCCGTATAATACTGCCGCCATTACAAATTCAACAAAGTCAAGCGACAAAGTAAAGGAAATCAAGGAAGAATACCTTTATCTGACTGCAACAAGCCAGGCCGTTTACAAAGAAATCGGCATGAGCCAGACTGCCAGAAAATATCTGGAAAAAGTTGAATACGAAAGTCCGGCCCCTGAGTTTTTGCCAAAGGAACCGCTTTCCGACACCGAAAAAGAATGCTGCTTCCGCCTGCATCTGACTGACCGCGGAACAATCAAGCAGGAACTTCTGCATCTGGGCTGGCCTGTAAAGGATGATGTTCCCCTCTCTGACGGCGAGCCGTTAAAAGTCAATTTACGGGACAAGACGCTTTCAGGAAAAGAATTCAAAATCCGCGAATATCAGAAAACTGCCGCCCAGGCCCTTGTGGGCGACAAAGGCCCTGGAACGGGATTCGGTACCATCGTAATGCCATGCGGTGCCGGCAAAACTGTTGTCGGAATGACAGTGATGGACCTTTTAAAAACACGTACTCTGATTATTACAACAAACATCAGTGCGGTTCACCAGTGGATATCCGAACTGCTCGATAAAACGGACCTTACAAAAGATGATATTGCCGAATACACAGGCGAAAACAAAACTATAAAACCAGTCACAGTTGCAACATATCAGATTTTGACATGGAGGCCGGACAAAGACGGCCCGTATCCGCATTTTTCACTGTTCCGCGACTACAACTGGGGACTTATCATTTATGATGAAGTCCACATGCTGCCGGCTCCGGTATTCAGGGTGGCTGCAGAAATCCAGGCAATACGACGCGTAGGTCTTACTGCAACTTTAGTCCGTGAAGACGGAATGGAAGGCAACGTGTTCAGTCTCGTAGGTCCAAAGCGCTTTGATGTGCCGTGGAAAGACCTGGAGTCTTCCGGCTGGATTGCACATGCAGAGTGTGTTGAAGTCCGGATCGATTTGAGCGATGAAGACCAGCTCAACTACGCAGTTGCCGAGCCGCGCAAAAAGCACAGAATTGCAAGTGAAAATCCGAAAAAAATCGAAATTGTCAAAAAGCTGATTGAACAGAATCCGGATGATAAAATTCTCGTAATCGGCCAGTACATTGACCAGCTGAATATAATTTCCAGGGAACTCGGTGCAAGCATTATCACGGGAAAAACTGCGAACGAAGAACGCGACAGAATTTTCAACGACTTCAGGAGCGGTGCAATCAGAGTCCTTGTAGTTTCCAAAGTTGCTAACTTTGCAATAGATTTGCCGGATGCAAGTATGGCAATTCAAGTGAGCGGAACTTTCGGAAGCCGCCAGGAAGAAGCGCAGCGCCTTGGACGTATTCTCCGCCCAAAAGAGCGCAGCAGCCGCTTTTACACGATTATCACACGAAACACCGTGGAAGAAGATTTTGGTTCAAACCGCCAGAAGTTTCTGGCCGAGCAGGGGTACAGTTACCGGGCACTCCGCTGCACTTCGACAGACCTTGCTGAAATTTCAGGAGAGCGTCAATGATTAATTCGGATGAGCGTGTAAAAAAAATTATTGACTGGCGCGAAAGTTTTGTTACACTGCCGGATTCTCATTTTTTTGAATTAATCCGAATGTACCTGGGCGAAATTCATTCCCCGTTCAACAAGCAGAACCTTGTGCAGGATCTGGGCGCATTTCTTGGCCGAGAAGAAAGCAAAAAAACAATAGTCAAGCTTTTGAGCAGGCACGACCTTGAAGTTCTTACCGCAGTTTATCTGATTCCTGACGCAACAAACGAAAAACTCGCTGCATTTTTTGACGGAACATTGAACTTTGCCGAGCTGTACGAGCGCCTGCTCAATCTGGAAGAGCGCCTTCTTATTTACCGCCACATTCCAAAAAATTCGGCCAGAACTGTAATCAGCATAAATCCGGTCCTGGAAGATTTGTTAAAACCGTATCTCAAAGTTTCAAATCTTCTGCCTCCGGTTGAACTTGCGCACCAGCTTTATAATTCAACTTTTTGTCTGAGCGCCGACGTGATTGCGGCCTTTGTAAACTTTATCAATTTGAATCCGGGACTCTGCAAGGCTGATTATTCGATTAAAAAACGCGACCTTGAAAAACTTTCGGATATTTTTAAAACCGAAAATGCCGAATTCTTTAATTTGCTTCTCAAGGCCTTTGTAAACCTGTCGCTCGTCAAAGACAGTCCGCGCGGAATTCAAATCGACTTTCCACGCTTGAGCGCCTTTGCCTCTCTCGACGGCCGGATTCAACTTGCGTACCTGACACTGGCAACCCATACAAGACTGAGCCGCTCTTACCTGGTTAAATACGCCAGACTTCTGCTCGACGCACTTAATTCAATCAAAAAAGAAGGCTTTACAAAAACAAGCTTTCTCAGAAACGCCTTTTTGCTCAGCCAGAAAAAAGATTCTCCGCTGCAGGGCCTGGCAGCCGGCGGTGGCGGGCGCTTTGCCGCAATGCTTGCCCGTGCCCAGCAGGAAGAACAGAATGCGGACGGTGCGGACAAAGAAATCAGCGCCGGAGATTTTTCCATTATTGAATGCGTATTTGATGCGGCCTGCACTTTCGGTCTTCTCGGCGAGAGCGGAATCGGCACAGAAGGCGAAAAAGTTTTTGCAAAAGGAAACGCCCTCAATCTTGCAGAACAGCTGGAAAAGCAGGCGGGACAGGTTCAAAAGGCGATGAGCATTGACGCAGGCTTTAACGTGCTCATTTTTCCGGGGCTCAAATTGAATTCATTGCTTGAATTAATGGATTTTGTTGAACTTAAAAACTTTGACACTGCCGCAAGTTTTGAACTTAATAAAAAAGCCGTAATGTTTGCCTTTGACAGGGGACTTTCTTCAGGCGATATTTATTCAATTATTCAAAAATACAGCACATACGAAATTCCTGAAAACGTAAAAATGTCGCTCGATGACTGGGCTTCTTCCTACATGTCGGCTGAACTTTTTAACGGAATCGTTCTGTGCGTGGATAAGGCCAGGGCAAATTTGATTCAAAATAACCCGAACGCAAAATCTCACATCTGGAAAACCTTTGCGCCCGGTGTTTTTATGCTCGACACCCGCGACGAAGCAGAAGCAGTGCAAATCCTCAAATCCGCAGGAATTGAATACAACTCGACTGTTAAAACTGCGCCTCAAAAAATAGAAGGTTCGGCTTTTCCTGACTTTATTGTGCCGGTAAGTCAGGCTGAAAGGCCGGAAGCTCCGGAAGAAGAAGTAAAACTATCAAGCGATGACGAGCGCCGCACACACTTTGAGTCAATGCGCGAGCGGCTTTCTAAACTTACGGTCAACCCGGAACAGAGGGAGGGCCTTCTCCTTCGCATAAACCGCAAAATCGTTTTAAGTCAGTCCCAGCTGAATGCAGAAAGCGTAAAAAACGAAACCATCGAAGCGGGCGGAATGGACTATCAGGGCAAAATCCACGTAGCCGAAAGCGCAATTCCCCTCAACATGATGCTCGAACTTGAATACGACGACAAAGACTCTCCGTCCGGAAAAATTGTCCTTGTCGGTACACCACTTTCGATCGAAAAAAATCCGATGGACACAGTAGTCCACATTGTTGTTGAGCCGGAGCACGTTGAGCGCACACTTTCTCTCGGCGCTGCAAGCAACGTCAAACGCATTCGCGGCGGAATATTGCGCTAGGGAAGTCTTAACACAAAGTTCAATATCTGTTACTGTATATAAGAACAGGATTGAACTATGGTTACTGGAATTCTTATTGAAGGTTTAATTTACGGAATTATGGTACTCGGCGTGTTTATGACATTCCGGGTGCTTAATTTTTGCGATATGACGGTTGACGGTGCCTTTCCTATGGGCGCCTGTGTTCTTGCGGCCTGCATTACCCACGGCATTTCGCCTGCAGTAGCACTTTTGATTGCTTTTGCTGCCGGTCTGCTCGCAGGCTTTTTTACAACTTTAATTTACACAAAGCTCCGTGTTCCTGATCTGCTTGCCGGAATTCTTATGATGACCATGCTCTATTCGGTTAATCTCAGAATTATGTCAAACAAGGCAAATGTTTCGCTCCTCCGCGTTCAGACTGTTTTTTCAAATCTCAAGGATATTTTTCCTGCCGCATGGGGCGACTGGTCTGTCGTAATTTTTATGACAATTTTTGTCGTTGTACTCATGCTTTTGCTGAACCTCTTTTTTATCACTGACTTTGGTTTAACAATGGGCGCCCTCGGAAGCAACCCGCAGATGGTAATCAGCCAGGGCGTTGACCCGCGTTTTGTACGTGGTGCAGGCATTTGTCTTGGCGACGGTCTTGCCGCTTTGAGCGGTGCGATGTTTGCTATGCGCGCAGGTTTTGCCGATGTCGGAAGCGGAACCGGTGTTGTAGTTTCGGGCCTTGCTTCGCTCATGCTCGGTGAATTCATCATCAAATCGAATAAAATTCACTGGCAGACCCTCCGCGTAATTCTCGGTTCAATTCTGTACCGAACCCTTATGCTCATTGCACGCCGCTACGGTTACACAATCGGAATGAACAGCAACGACCTCAAACTTATAACCGGAATTCTCATTATCATCTGTTTAATCATTTCAAAGACTGACGTGGTTGCTTACTTTAAGGAACACATGAAGCGTCCGGCCGTTGAAGGAGGCTTGAATGCTTAAACTTCAGAATATCGGAATTACTTTTAACGCGCACACTCCGGACGAAAATCACGCACTTTCCGGAATCAACCTCGACATCAAAAAAGGCGACTTTATCACTGTAATCGGTTCCAACGGTGCCGGTAAATCAACCCTTTACAACGTTATCGCAGGAACTTTAAAACCTACGACCGGTCAGATTCTGCTGGATAAAGATGAAAATGGCCAGGAACGCAACGTAACTAACGATCCTGAATTCAAACGGGCACGCTACATCGGCCGTATCTTTCAGAATCCGCTTCTGGGGACCGCCGGAAGAATGCGTCTCGAAGACAATATGATGATCTGCTATAAAAAGGGATTTAAGGGATTAAAAATCTCGCTCAACAATAAAATGCGCGCCCTTTTTAAGGAACAGCTTAAGGCGCTCAACATGGGACTTGAAGACCGCCTCAACGACAACGTTGACCAGTTTTCGGGCGGACAGCGCCAGGCCCTTACTCTTCTGATGGCTGTAATGAGCAGACCGTCCCTTCTTTTGCTTGATGAACACACAGCGGCCCTCGACCCGACAAACGCCGCAATCGTAATGGACTTAACACTCCGTTTTACAAAGGAACTTGGCCTTACAACAATGATGGTTACCCACAACATGCAGCACGCGCTTGATTACGGCAACCGCCTTCTGATGATGGACAAGGGTAAGATTATCCTCGACATCAGCGGCAAAGAAAAGGCAAAACTTACGATGGACGACCTCGTTGCGCAGTTTAAGAAGATAAAGGTTGTCAACGACCAGATGCTGCTGCAATAGGGATTGAGAAAAATTACTTGACAATTTGTTTCTACATATAGTAACATTTTGATATATCATAAAGTGCGGAAGTAAATCCGCCCGGAGGTACTTGATGAAAGTTTCAAAAATCGTTCTTGCTCTCGCAGCTTGTGCTCTGGTTTTTGGCACAACAGGCTGTTCAAAAAAGAAGGGCGCAGGTGACAAAAAAGTTAAAATCGGTATTGCTAAAATCGTTCAGCACGTTGCACTTGATGCAGTTGAACAGGGCGTAATCGATGTATTGAAAGAAAACGGCGTTGACGCTGAATATGATCTTCAGAACGCAAACGGCGACGTAAACACAGCTTCACAGATTGCTGATAAATACCGTGACGAGGGTGTAGACGTTGCTGTCGGAATCGCAACTCCTGTTGCCCTTGCACTCGCTCAGTCAATCAAAGACATTCCTGTTGTATTTGGAACAGTAACTGATCCGCTCGGAGCAGGTCTTGTTACAACTCTTGAACACGGCGAAGGCAATGTTACAGGTATGAGCGATGCAATTCCAACTGCACAGCATATTGAATTGTTTAAAAAGATTGCCGGAATCAAAACTCTCGGTTACATCTATACTTCAAACGAAGCAAACTCAGTTTCTTCCCTCGCACTTGTAGAAGACGCATGTAAAGATCTCGGAATTGAACTTGTAACCCAGTCAATTACAAATTCAAGCGAAGTAAAACAGGCTGCAGAAACTATCGTAGACCGCGTTGACGGAATCTACCTTACAACTGACAACACAGTATTCAGTGCACTTTCAAGCCTTATCGAAGTATTCAACAAGGCTAAAAAGCCGATTTTCTCAGGCGACGTAACAGGTGCCCAGAACGGCGGCTGTTTTATGGCAAACGGCTTTAACTACTACAAGGCCGGCCGTGCAACAGGCGAAATGGTTCTCAAAATCCTGAACGGAACAGCTCCTTCAGAAATCCCTGTTCGCTTTATGACAGAACCAAGCGACAGCGACCTTTTGTTTGACCTTGATGTTGCAAAAGACTGCGGTATCACAATTCCACAGGAATATCTGGACGCAGCAAACATGATTTTCCAGGACGGAAAACTCACAACAAAATAAATTGAATTGAGAATGAGGGAGGATGAAAGTCCTCCCTTTTTTTTGTTTCAGGTTTATTACAATTCCTTATTTAAAAATTTCAGGATTGATTTTTAACGCATTCAGTAATTCCGGGGCACCGGAATTTTTTTTGTCTCCGCCATTCTTCTTAACAGCCCGAATCAGAATATTTTTTGGTGTGTGTTCAATATCTATAAATTCAAGAAGCTGAACTTTGTAATTCTGCTGTTCGAGCCAGGTGGCGCGCAGGCTGTCCGTCACGAGAGAAGCAAATTTTTCTTTTATGATTCCCCACTTGAGCAGCGGTTCAAATTCAACAGGAATTGAACTGTCTTTTTTGCAGTCCTTGAGTTCGGACAAAACCTGATGCTGGCAGCACGGAACGCTCAAAATTGCGCGGGCCCTGTTCTGCACGGCGTACTTGAGGGCAAAATCGGTTGCAGTGTCACAGGCGTGCAGGGTAATCACAATGTCAGGAATTATCTTTTTGCTGTAATCGGCGATGTTTCCGGTAGAAAAGCTCAGGTTTGAAAGTTTAAGTTCTCCGGCAAGGCGTGAACAGTATTCAATTACGTCCTGCTTTAGGTCGAGTCCTTCGATGCGGCACGGAATTTTTTTAATATCTGTCAGAAAGTACTGGACAGCAAAGGTCAGATAAGACTTTCCTGAACCAAAATCAATTATTTTGAGAGGTTCACTGTCGCCGTCTGCCTTTTTTAATTCAACAACGTCACTGAGAATGTCGTCTATAAATTCAAGGTAGCGGTTAATCTGCCTGAACTTGTCGTATTTTGAAGAAATTACCTTTCCGTCAGCGGTCATTATTCCGAGGCGGACAAGAAAAGGAACAGGAGTGCCTTCGGATATGATGTAATTTTTTTTGCGGTTCTGTGTGTTTAAAAGCTTAACGCCCGGAATTTGAGTTTTTGCGGCCTGCACGTTTTGTGATGAAAGCGGTTTTGTCAGGCGGGTGATCTTTCCTTTTTTATTTGCAAGAATTGTAATTTCGCTGTCTTCTGTACGCTCAACGCAGGATAAAAAAGTTTTTCCTTCGTGGGCCTGTAAAAATTCATCCAGTTCTGAGGCAGAAAGTTTTTTATGGAAGGTCTGTTTTTCGGTAAAAAACTCTGCCATGTAAAAGTCGCCCTCGGTGCCGTCAGCGTGACTTGAGGTGCTCAATTTAATTTTGACGCGCTTATAGGGCTGGCCGAGGATGGATTCAATATTTTTAACAGGCTTTGAAAGCGTAACCGAATAAATCATGAATTAAAAGATACCGCATTCGGGGAAAAACTGAAAGTGTAAATTGAGTTTTTGCTTCTGAGAAACATTTTTTTGTTTCTCATCTGTTACTTTTTTTTACAATGTGCTATAGTGCTCATTATGGGAAAGATTATCGTTTTTGTTAATCAGAAGGGAGGAGTGGGTAAAACCACATCTGCAATTAACATCGGCGCCTATATGGCAAAAGCCGGTAAAAAAATTCTCCTCGTAGATTTTGACTCTCAGGGAAACATGTCTTCTGGCGTAGGTGTTTCTAAAGACAAGCCTACAGTTTACGAATTACTGGCCGGAAATTGCAGCGCAGAAGAAGCCGTTAAACATACTCCTATTGAAAACCTGGACGCAATCAGTGCCTCTATCGACCTGGCCGGTGCTACCATCGAACTTATCGAAGAAGAGGACCGTGAGTTCTTCTTAAAAAAGGCAATTGCTCCTTACAAAGAAATTTACGACTACATTTTAATCGACTGTCCGCCGTCACTCGGAATTTTGACTTTGAACGGACTTACTGCCGCAGACTCTGTTCTGGTTCCGATGCAGTGTGAGTACTTTGCACTCGAAGGTATCACCCTTCTTTTGCAGGCCGTAAAAAAAGTTCAGAAGACTTTGAATCCGAACCTTGTTATCGACGGAATCTTCTTTACCATGTACGACAGCCGCACCCGCCTTGCCCAGGATGTTGTACGCCAGGTTCAGGCATATTTTAAGGACGTAGTATTCAACACGATTATTCCACGCAATGTGCGCCTTTCAGAAGCTCCATCGCATGGAATGCCGATTTGCTTATATGACCCGGAATGTACCGGTGCCAAGAGTTATGAAAAACTTGCTGACGAGGTGATTCGCCGTGGCTAAAAAATTTGGATTAGGTGCAGGACTTGAAGCCCTGATGGGAGGTTCTCCTAAGGAAGAATCCGCAGTAATTGAATCTGCAACATCAACAAAAGAAAAAAAATCAGATTCAAAAAGTAACATTTCGCTTCCGGCAGGAATCGAACAGGACGAGAACGGAAAACTCTGGGTTGACCCTGAACTCTTAAAACCTAATCCATATCAGATGCGTGAAGAATTTGATGATGAAGAACTTAAAGGTCTGGCAGAGTCAATTCAGGAAAACGGTCTGATTCAACCTATTACGATTGAAGACGCCAAAGACGGAACTTTCTATATTATCGCCGGCGAACGACGTACCCGTGCATGTAAACTTCTCGGACTCAAAAAAGTTTACGTTCAGCTCAATGCATACAGCGACCAGAAAAAGCTTGAAGTAGCACTTATCGAAAACATTCAGCGCGCCGACTTAAATCCGATTGAAGAAGCTAAGGCATATTACCGCCTCATGGAACTGGGTGGCCTTAAACAGGAAGAAGTTGCAAAGAAGGTCGGCAAAAACCGAGCCACAGTTGCAAACTCTGTCCGCCTCCTTAAACTTCCGGAAGATATCCAGAACGCCCTTGTTACAGGTCAGATTACCGCAGGCCATGCCCGCGCACTTCTGATGGTAAAAGACAAGATGGAAATGCAGATGCTTTTTGGAAAAATCGTCGGACAAAACCTTTCGGTTCATCAGGCTGAAGTTATGGCCAGCGAAATGAACAACCCGGCTCCAAAAATCAAGGGTTCTGACCCTGCTCCGAAAGTTAAGCGCGACCCGGATCTTATTGACGCAGAAACCAGATTTATCGAAAAACTCGGAACAAAAGTTCAGATTAAGGGTGATTTTGAAAAAGGCAGCATCGTCATCGATTATTACAGCAAGGATGACTTAAACCGCCTTTACGACATTATTACAAAGTAATCTGTTCAAAAACCTTGCCCAGGCTGTCGTGGATTACAAGATCCGCCATATTATCTGCCTGGGTTTCGCTTTTATTAATCAGAACAAGATGCTTTCCGCGGAAGTACCTGATTAAGCCTGCCGCAGGATAAACGACCAGACTTGTTCCGCCGATTATCAGGGTGTCGCAGTCCGCAATTGCGTCCACAGCCCCGTTTATTATCTTATCATCCAGTCCTTCTTCATATAAAACGACATCAGGCTTTACAAGTCCGCCGCATTCATCGCAGTGAGGAAGGGTATCAGGACTGTTTGCAGAATCAGAAATAAATTTGTCGTCAAAAAACTTGTGGCAGTTCATGCAGTAATTTCTTAAAGTCGAACCATGAAGTTCATAAACTTTTTTACTGCCGGCCTTCTGGTGCAGTCCGTCGATGTTCTGGGTTACGACTGCTGTAAGTTTGCCTGCCGCTTCAAGTTCAGCAAGTTTCTTGTTGGTAATATTAGGCTCGGCTCCCCGGATAATGAGTTTTTCCCGGTAAAATCTGTAGAA